>Ga0209099_1001384_pt1 | contig 24493 bp, 17 predicted proteins | sample AD_JPNHW2_MetaG_FD_184430 | JGI IMG/M metagenome (GOLD analysis project Ga0209099, IMG submission 184430) | Active sludge microbial communities of municipal wastewater-treating anaerobic digesters from Japan - AD_JPNHW2_MetaG (SPAdes) (version 2) | ecosystem: Engineered > Bioreactor > Anaerobic... | reverse complement strand
CCTGCTGCCAATGCCGGCCCCGATGACATCTCCTGTGCCGCAGCTCCTTACACCCTGTCAGGATCTGCTGCTGCAGGTGAAAGTCTCCTTTGGACCTCCGCCGGTACAGGCACCTTTGACAATGCTACCATCCTGCACGCCACCTATACCCCCAGTACAGCCGACATCGCCGCAGGAAGCGTCGTCCTCACCCTCCATGCCTATGGTATAGCTCTTTGTGAGTCCGCTGCCGACGACATGACACTTACCATCCTGCCTGCTACTTCGGCTTTTGCCGGTGAAGGAGCCACGATTTGCAACAGCACACCTTTCACCATCGGTGATGCCACCGCCTCCGGATATACATCCATCCTCTGGACCCACAACGGACAGGGCACCCTTACCGGTGAAACAACCCTCACCCCAACCTATACCCCGGCTGTGGATGAAACCGGCAACGTGACCCTTACTCTTACAGTCACCGGAACCGCTCCCTGCGGTGATGCTACCGACGAGGCTGTTCTCACCATACAGCCAATCGTGGCAGCTACCGCCGGCCCTGATCTGTACACCTGTGAAACAGCCCCCATCGCCATCAGCCAGGCTTTAGCCCAAAACTTCAGCGCCATCGAATGGACCACCTCCGGAACCGGAACGTTTGACGATGCTGCCCTTCTCAACCCCGTCTACACCCCATCTGCCGCCGATATGCAGGCCGGAACCGTAATCCTTACCATGAATGTGACCGGACTGGCTCCCTGCGGAGATATACAGGATAACCTGACGCTCACCATCAACCTGGCGCCTGTTGCCGGTGCCGGACCCGACGCCTCCACCTGCCAGAGTATACCCTTTACCGTTAGCGGCGCTTCTGCCTCCAACTACAGCTCAATCCTCTGGTCTTCGAACGGTACTGGCACCCTTACCGGTGAAACAACCCTTACGCCGACCTATACTCCGGCTGCCGGTGAATCCGGGACCATCATCCTCACCCTCACCGTCAACGGTCCCGCTGCCTGCGGCAACGTCGTCGCTACCGACCAGCTTTCGCTTATAGTCTATGAATCCGTGATCGCAAATGCCGGTCTCGACCAGTCTATCCCCGCCAACACGGCCACAGCCCTCGACGGCAGCGCATCCGGTGGCAGCGGAATGTATACCTGGAGTTGGCAGCCCGAAAGCCTCCTCTCGGATGCTTCGGTAGCTAACCCCTCGACATTGCCGCTCGCTCAACCGACGACCTTCACCCTTACGGTCCTTGACCTGGCTTCCGGTTGCTATTCCTCCGACGAGGTGACCGTCTCCGTGTTCCTCAATTCGAACAATCCCCCAGTTGCTATCGATGATTATGACACCACGTCCATGGAACAGCCGGTTACCATCAGCATCCTGGACAACGACTACGATCCCGATGGCGACCCGATCACCGTTTCTCTCCTGACATACCCCCATAACGGGACCATCATCCTGAACGCTAACCAGACGGTGACCTATACCCCCGCCGCCAATTTCTTCGGAATTGATACCTGTACCTATGTGATCTGCGATAACGGGCAGCCTTCGCTTTGCGATACCGCCACAATCTTCATCACCGTCCTCGGAACCCGTGAAAACCTCATCTTCTACAACGGGATATCCCCCAACCGCGACGGACTCAACGACGTCTGGATCATTGGCAACATTGAGTTCTTCCCCGAAAACAAAGTCATCATCTTCAACCGCTGGGGCGATATTGTCTACTCCGTGGCCAATTACGACAACAAGAACGTGGTTTGGGACGGCACCTATGAGAAATCAGGAAACCATGTTCCCGACGGCACATACTTCTACATTGTTACCGTTCCCGGCTTAGGCAAATACGACGGATGGATCCTTGTCCGCGGCAGTAAAGAATCTGAATAGCCCTTTCAGGCCCCGGAGAATATCTTCCGGGGCCCGCAACCGGGGCATCCTGTCCATCTGGCAATATCCATCACCCTGTTACTGATAATACCTCGAAAAATGAAAAAAATAATCCCCATCCTGCTCCTTCTCCTGGCGTCCTCCGCTTTCGCTCAGCAGGACCCATTGTTCAGCCAATATATGTTTAATAAACTGGCCCTGAACCCGGCCTACGCAGGCAGCCGCGAAGCACTGTCAGTCGATGTCCTCGGACGCGACCAGTGGGAAGGCATTGCCGGGGCTCCCAAGACGCTCTCCGCTTCCATCCACTCCCCTCTCAGAAATCCTCACATCGGACTGGGAGCCAATGTATACTGCGATGCCATCGGGAACTCCGTCTATTCAGGTGCACTGGCTACCTTCGCCTACAGGATCATCTTCCCCGAAGGCAAGCTCTCTTTCGGAATCCAGGCCGGTTATAAACATGTATATTTCGACTGGTCAAAAATGTATCTCCTGAATACTGAAGACCAGATGTTCCTAGGCCAGGAATCGAAAAAAGCCGTTCCCGATGCCAACTTCGGCATCTACTATTATACCAACCGCTATTTCGTCGGCTTCTCCAGCAAGCAACTCCTGCAAAACCAAATGGCCGAAGTCATTGTCGACGGCAAGTCCGAGTTCACCAAACTTCTCCGGCACTTCTACGGGATGGCCGGCGCTGCTTTCCCCGTTGCCGATAACATCGTCTTCAGGCCTTCCATTCTCGCCAAGTTCGTTCCCAATGCCCCCCCGCAACTCGATATCAACGCCAGCGTCCTCTTCGCTAATACCTTCTGGATCGGCGCTTCGTACCGCACCGAAAAAGCTCTCTCCCTGATGACCGAGATTAACCTCTCCCAAAATATCCGCCTCGGCTATTCCTATGACGTCTGGTTCAACGAACTCAGAAGCCAGAACAGGGGATCGCACGAAATCCGCCTCGGCTTCGACTTCGACGTCTTCCAGTCAAGGATGCATACCCCAAGGTATTTCTAATCACCACAAATTTCACTTACAGGAATCGCTCATATTTGCCTATTGTAAAAATTATCATCACAATGAAGAAATTGTTCCTGCTTGCCTTTACCACGCTGCTGATCGCTCAGAGTGTCATGGCCCAACCCACCGAAAGGGCCAGGCGTAATATGAATCTCTTTAATTATTCAAAAGCAATCAAAATACTCAACCACGCCGTCAAGAAAGAAAAATACCGGGAAACGGCAATTCCTTTGCTGGCGGAGTGTTACAAAATGCAGAATGATCCTGCAAATGCAAGAGGCTGGTACAGTCAGGCTGTCCAGATCCCCAACGCCGGCGCCGATACCTGGTTCGAGTATGCCAGGTCGCTTATGCAGGCAGGTGAATACACGCAGGCAAACCAGGCCCTGGATAAAGCGGCTGCCCTCGCCCCTCAGGATCCGCGCATTAAACGCTATACCGCATATTGCGATAGTGTACAGGTGACATGGAAGGATATGGCGCCGGCTTTCGAGATCAAGACGCTCTCAAATGTCAACTCGGAAGCCAGCGATTTCGGCCCCGCGTTTTATGCCAATGGATTTACCTATGCTTCGGACCGTGAAAGGAACGTCCTTGACGAACGCCCCTATGGCTGGACTGGCCGCGGATATGTAAAATTACTGTTCACCAAGCCCGAAAAAACAGGCGATGTCTTCGGTAATATCCGTTACCCGAGATCCCTTAAAGGCTTTTTCAACGAAACGTACCATGACGGCCCTGCCTATTTCGCCGGCGATTCGGTTGTAGCATTCACACGATCCTACCACGATGCCGATGCCAAGAAAATTAACAACGTGAGGACCGACATGCTGAAGATATTTTATGCCTCCCGCGTCAATGGAAAATGGGGCAAACTGAATAAGTTTTACCTCAACAGCCCTGATTATAATGTAGGTCATCCAGCGCTTACTGCTGATGCTTCTGTTATGTATTTTGTTTCCGACATGCCCGGCGGACAAGGCGGAACCGACATCTGGATGTGCAAACGCCAGGGTGAAGGATGGGGTAATGCCGTTAACCTCGGCCCCGTCATCAACACCCCGGGAAACGAGATGTTCCCTTCGGTAAAGCAGGACGGCACGCTCTATTTTGCCAGCGATGGCCATCCGGGATATGGAGGCCTTGATATCTTCAGCTCAAAATTCTCTGATGGTTCCTGGAGTGTACCGCGCAACCTCTACGCTCCCCTTAATTCATCCTACGACGATTTCGCCCTGGCCTGGATGCCCGGAACTTCCTACGGTATGTTCTCCTCAAACAGGCCCGGCGGTGAAGGCTGGGACGATATCTATGCCTTCAGAAAACTGCCCGAACCTCCCGCTCCCATTAAAGAAACAGAACCGCTGCCGGCAATGATAACAGGCTTTGTAAAAGATAAAACCACACTCAGGCCTATGCCCAATGCAACGGTATTTGTGCTTAACGAAGAAACTGACGAGATCGTCATACTTAAAACCGATGACAAAGGAGCTTACTCACATCAGTTGAAAACACCTGCCCAACTTATCGTCAAAGCCACCACAAAAGGCTACATCGCCGATTGCATGACATGGCCTGAAGAACATATAAAAGCCGGGGAAACGACTCCCGCATCCCGCGACCTTCTCCTCGACAAACTGGCTGAAAGCAAAACTTTCGTGATCGAAAACATCTATTATGACTTCGACAAATACAATATCCGTCCTGATGCCGAACCGCCTCTTGAAAACCTGGTCCGCATCATGAAGGATAATCCCATCAATGTTGAACTCTCATCCCATACGGATTGCCGCGGTTCGTACGCGTATAACGATAAACTGTCGCAGAACAGGGCCGAATCCGCAGTCAGATATATCATAGCCCAGGGCATTGATCCTTCGCGCATCACCGCTAAAGGATACGGCGAGTACAAACTTACAAACCGCTGTTCCGACGGCGTGCCTTGTTCGGCAGCCGAACACCAGGCTAACCGGCGCACAGAGTTTAAGGTTATCTCAACTTCAACAACTATTCCTGAGAAAGACCTGTTCAACCCTGACCAGTTCAAAGCCGGCGAAACCATCAACCGTTCCGCTTTGCCCCCCGACTTCTTTATGCAATGTAAGTGATTTTCTGAAGCACCTCGTACACTCCGATTTCCCCGGCCAGAAGCCTTTCTGCCGGGGATTTTCATTTTTAAAGTATTAAAAATCCGTAATTGGTTTAACTTTGTTAACAACAAGAAACACCAGGGTTTTTGGCAACCCTGTCAGAGATACGGCCGTGAAATACAAAAATTTATTCTTCTTCCTCGTAATTGCTTTCAGCTTCACCACACCTGCCTTTTCCCAACAGGCAAAGTACAGTCTCAAAGACGAGTTCCTGAAAATCAATGCAGAAGCCGGCGATCCGCTTTACACCACTTATGCTGCCGGCATCAACCGTTCACGGATGTATGGCGACAAAGCCTATAAAATGGATTATTATTCACCGTGCGAACCGCTCAATTTCAGCAGCGACCAGGCCGGACGAATTTACAGTACCTGGCGGATAAATTCAGTCGTAATCGACCGGATGAATAAATATCATCGCCTGCCGGTCGTCACCGCCTCATTTCCCGATATGGCGCTGATGGAATATGAGCCCTGGGAAGGATTGGAAGTGCAGCAACTTTTCTTCGTGTACAGTTCTTCGATCGCCATCGTCGATATGAGCATCACCAACAATTCGGACAAACCGCTGACGGTCGACTTGTACCCGACACTGGAACTTGGCAATGATTCCTTATTCATCGACCGGTGGGATGCCGAAAACAGCGCCTATATCCTTACGCACCGTGAATCGCTGACGCGGCTCATCAGCAGCCTGAATCCCGGTTTCCCTTACCCGACTTCATGCCGGGATATTTTTACTGCCGGTTTTGAACCCTATTCCACAGGTGGCTACTTCGGGAACCTGGATGATATGTACAATTTCGTTAAACGCGATTTCTATGCTGAGAAAAACACACATGATTCGCTTAATTGCATCCAGGGTGGATATACCGATTTTGTAATGCTCCATAACCGGTTTAGCCTGGATCCGGGGCAACAGAAACATATCCGTTATTTCAGGGGGTGCTGTGACATTTCGGAAAGCGAAACCACGCTGATGGCAGAAATTCAGGCTCTTAAAAACATTCCGCTTCAACCGTTCATCGACGAAAACGAAAGGTTATTTGCTGCTGTTCCCCGATTGAAATTCAACAACGCATCCGATAAACTGGTATACCTGGGCGCATTTAACCTGGTTAGGGGATGTATGTTGCCGCCGGCCGGGAAAACGTCGCATAACTTTTATGTTTTTTCCCGCAACCCTTTATGGGGATGGGGCCATGGCCATCAGGTGCTGCACGAATCACTGAGCATGTTATCGTATGCCTGTCTCGACGCCGCTTCGGCGGAGGAATCACAGCGCGTATACATGGAACAGCAGGGCGCCGACGGCCTGATCGCATACCGCCACGGCCCGCGCGGTATGCAGGATTATCCGCATAAAGGGATGCCGACCACTTCGGCGCCTTTTTATAACTGGATTAACTGGGAAATCTATACCGTCAGCAAAGACAAATCCTTCCTTCGCGACGCCTATGAATCGGGGGTAAAATACACCAACTGGCTCATCCGGAACCGTGATACCGACCACGACGGCACCTTCGAATGGGGGCCGTACGGCATCATTGAAAACGTCCGCGACTGGTACAACGCCGTTTTTCAGGTTTCGGCCGAAAGATACCTTGATGTTGACAAGGAAGATATCAGCGACGAACTTGAATGCCTTGACCTGACGCTCATGGTCGTCAAGGAAATGCGCAGCCTTTCGGTCATGGCAGGAGAACTGGGCCGGGAAAAAGACTCCCGGGAATGGTCGGCAAAAGCGGATACGGTTTCCAGGCTTGTTAATGAACGCATGTGGGACTCGGAAACCGGCTTTTATTACTCCGTAAATAAAAATGATCACTCCTTCCGGTTTATGACGCGTGATTTGCGAAGGCAGGAAATTATAGCATTCCTGGCGCTGTGGGCCGAAGCTGCGCCCGGCGACAGGGCGGAAATCCTTTTAAAAAAGCTTACCGATCCCGGCAAATTCTGGAGGAAATACGGCGTACCGACACTTGCAGCCGACGATCCCTGGTATACCCCTTACGTCGACTACTGCTGTAAATGGAACGGACCGGTATGGTTGCTTTGGAATTACATGGTTTTCGACGGGCTCAGAAATTACGGCTACGATGACGCAGCCCGTGAGCTGGCCGGTAAAATGCTGCTCTGCGTCAAGACTCAACTAGCCGCAAACCATAACTACTGGGAATCATATAGCCCCGACAATGATGTGCTCGATTCCCCATCAAACTACATCTGGGATTCAATCATGGCAAAACTAATGATTGATCTTGACCGGATGAACCAACCGAAATAATCACTCAAAACAGAAACAGATTATGGAAGAAACCACAGCCCCTGAAGTTACATCGCCGGCAACTCCGCCGATGACGCCCGAAGCCTTAATTCATTTGCAAATCGCTGCCAAATGGGCAAAATTCCTCTCTATCGTAGGTTTTGTGCTTACCGGATTCATGATATTGACCGGCTTATCCTTCGCCTTCATCATGAAGCCGCTTGAAACGCAAATACCGGTTTTTGCCCAGATCCCGGCCATCCTGGTTTCGGTTGTGTATATAATTTTTGCAGCCGTGTTCCTGTTGCCGGTATTATTTCTCAACAGTTTTGCCACCAATGTCCCCAAAGCCATCCGGAAAAACGACAGCCAGTTCCTGACAAAGGCATGCAAGAACCTGAAAAGCCTGTTTGCCGTCATCGGACTTATTACCATACTAATGCTCATCATATATCTGTTCGCGTTGCTCCTTATCGGGGGCGCCGCCCTGCTGGCATTCTGAGGCCCTGAATAAACCAGGACAAACAGCTTAAAGATATTATTTACACATTTCGGTTTAGAAAGCCTTCCGCGTTCCGTCGCGCCGCTGGCATGGGAAGAGAAGCCTCTTTCTGAAAGTTCTGATTCCGTGATCGGCGGCTCCTTACCCTATCATTCCTGATTTCCCGGAATTCTTATCCTTCATAGTTAGGATCAGAAACCAGATTTCTTATCTTTGTTATCAGCTACAGCTAAAAAACGGATATATCTTTCATTCCGTGTTACTTATTAAATAAATATCATTCGGTTACGGACAGTAAAAGATAAAACAAGCTGTCTGTGCCTTTTACAACTTATAACCAATAATCCGAACCGTATCATTATGAAAATGAATTATTTGTTTTTTGTTCTTGTATTATTCTCATGCATGGCCGGTGCAAAGGGGGAAACATATATTGTTATGAACGGCAGCGACAGCGGGGATCTGTCATTGCGCCATTTCATCGAAATATCCGGCCCGTACGATACAATCCTCTTTTCGGCTGATGTTGACACCGTTACGCTGACATCCGATGAATTGAAAATTGAACAACCGCTCTGCATCTTGGGCAACGAAAACAAAACCGTGATTCGTCGCGATCCGGCAGCCGGAACCCCTGATTTCAGGATTTTCAGGCTGGTCAACAGCGGGGTTGTTTATTTTAAAAACCTGGTGATCTGCAACGGGAAGTCAATATGTATCGGAGGGGTATATCCGCAACCCGGCGGGGGAATCCAGATTAACGATACCCTCAGTTATTTGTATATCGATCACTGCATACTTCATTCCAATCTTGCCGCCTCCGGTCCTGACCTGGGCTATTCCGCCTCCTACCCTGCCCCACCCGGCGCCAGTGGAGGGGCTATCGCTAATTATGGCCATCTGGAAATCAAAAATTCGGACATTTATAACAATTCAGCCGGAACAGGGGGAAGAAAAACCATCGTAAAATCGGATAATTCCATGTATGATTGCTTCCCATCCAACGGAGGAAGCGGAGGCGGAATCTGGAGCGGGCATTATCTGAAAATAGAAAATTGCAAACTGACGGGAAATTCATCCGGATATGGCGGATTTTGTCCCGATCCGTTGAATCCGGGATCCGGCTGGTGGGCTGCCGGCGGAAGTGGCGGAGCCCTCTGCATTATATCCGGTAGTTCCACATCCATCATCAACAGCATAATTTCCGGCAATAAGGTCAGATACGGTACGCCTGCCGGTTCCGGTGGCGGAATACTGAGTGCAGGCAACCTGGATATACTCAGCTCAACTATCACCCGTAATTATTCAATGAGCCCGAATGAAACGGGAGGCGGTATGAAACTGAACAACGCCGTTACCTCCGTCCGGAACAGCATTATTTTTGGCAACTATTTGCAAGTCAGCACAAACCTGTCCGATGTAAGTGTTTATGACGGATCATATATTTTTAGCCACTCCCTGGTGGGAAAGCCTGTTGGTTTTGAAATCACGGATACCACCAACCTGATCGGTGAAGACCCTTCCTTCATCAGTATTGACGATTTGCGTCTTGCCTTCAACAGCCCCTGCATCAACACAGGCGATCCCGATACAACAGGTCTGCCGCCCATAGACCTGGCAGGGATGCCAAAAGTAGTTGAAAACCGCGTGGATATGGGCGCTTACGAATTCCAGGGTTATTCATGGGATCATAAAAACTCGGCAAACCCTGAAATTTTTATCTACCCGAATCCCTGCACCGATAAAATCACGATATTTATTCCGGAATACCTGAAAAACAGCGTCCTTGAAGTCCATCTTATCGACGTTGCAGGGCAAGTGTTATCCGGATACAGTATTGCAAAAGGATCTTCATCCTTCTGCATCTCACTGCCGGCTTCTCTCCCAAAAGGAATATATTACCTGGAAGCCCACACTTCAGATCATATTTCAGCGCACAAAATCATAAAACTCTAACACGAAACGCCATGCATATCCTAATAACAGGCAGCAACGGACAACTGGGGAGCGAATTCAGGCTCCTTGCGCCGCAGTATCCCGACCATGATTTCATCTTTACCGATGTCGCCGAACTCGATATCACAGACGCAGATGCCGTTAAAAATTTTTTATCGGATAACGACGTTGATGTAATCATCAATTGTGCAGCATATACCGCCGTTGAAAAAGCGGAGACCGAACGGACGCTTGCATACCGGATCAATGTGGAGGGCCCTGAAAATCTTGCCAACCAGGCTTTTAAACGGAACGTGCTGCTGGTGCATATCTCTACCGATTACGTTTTCGAAGGCACCCATTCAAAGCCGGCTTCCGAACTTGATCCGGTAAAGCCTATCGGTTTTTATGGCGCCACCAAGCTCTTCGGAGAAAAAGCCATTAAAAACAGCGGCGCCAGGGCGCTTATCATCCGCACATCGTGGCTTTATTCAGCCTTCGGCGTCAACTTTGTGAAAACCATGCGCCGGTTCGGCCTCGAACGCGGGGAACTCCGCATTGTGGACGACCAGATCGGAAGCCCTACCTATGCCGTCGATCTCGCCAGGACCATCCTCCGGATCATGCCTGAATACAAACGGCACGATTGTGACATCTTCCATTATTCGAACGAAGGAGTTGCCAGTTGGTACGATTTCGCCTGCGAAATCATCAGAATCTCAAATATCGCCTGCACGGTAAGCCCCATCTCTACGGATGAATACCCGTCGCAGGCGCCCCGTCCGGCTTACAGCGTCATGAGCAAGCAAAAAATCCGCAAAACATTCGGCCTCGAAATCCCTTACTGGCGCGACAGCCTCAAAGATTGCATCGAACGGCTCGAAACACCGGAAAAGAACCGGTAAATCGCAGCATCTGTCACAAAAAGGATTTTAATATTTATTCTGAATAAATCATCAACAGTCGGGATAAATTCTTCCTTATTTTTGCACCATACACCAGCGATACTCAGTAACGTTCAGTCAGCCCCCGGTCACCAGCCGGAATACTGCAAACCGTTAACCAATAACATTTTTCGATGCCAACAAAACCCATTGACCCAAAAATACTTGAACGCGCCAACCGGTGGCTGCAAGGAAATATCGACGACGAAACCCGGGAACAGATAAAATACCTTATTGAAAATGACCCCGACGAACTGACCGAAAGTTTCTATTGCGATCTTGAATTCGGCACCGGCGGATTAAGGGGCATCATGGGCCCCGGGACCAACCGGATGAACCGCTATACAGTTGGAATGGCAACACAGGGACTGGCCAATTATCTTAAAAGCATTTATCCCAATGAAGAAGAACTGCGCGTTGCCATAGCTTACGATTCGCGCAACAACAGCGAATTGTTTGCCAAAGTATCGTCCCTGGTGCTCTCGGCTAACGGCATCCATGTTTTCCTGTTCGAAGGCATGCGCCCCACCCCCGAACTGTCGTTTGCCGTGCGTTACCTTCACTGTCACAGCGGAATTGTAATTACAGCCTCGCATAACCCGAGAGATTATAACGGATATAAGGTTTACTGGAACGACGGCGCACAACTGATACCGCCCCACGACAAAAATGTGATCGCCGAAGTACAGAAGATCACTTCCATCGACGACGTTAAATTTTCAGGCGATAGTACCATCATCGACCCCATCGGTGAATTCATCGACACCGCCTACCTCCAGGCCATCATGAAATATTCCCTGGCGCCGGAACTCATCGAAAAACACAAGGATCTGAACATCGTTTATACTCCGCTCCACGGCACCGGCATCACCCTGGTTCCTCCGGCGCTGACAAAATTTGGTTTCGAAAATGTGAATATCGTCAAGGAACAGGCCGTTGCCAGCGGCAATTTCCCGACCATTTACTCGCCCAACCCCGAGGAAAAATCGGCCATGGAAATGGCGTTGTTGCTGGCCGAGAAAGTCGGCGCCGAACTCATCCTGGCCACCGATCCCGATGCCGACCGTATCGGCGTAGGCGTGAAAGACACGGATGGAAATTATATTCTCCTGAACGGAAACCAGACTGCTTCGATCCTGACCTATTACCTCGTAAAGCAATGGCAGGCCGCCGGCAGGCTTACCGGAAACGAATTCATCGTTAAAACCATCGTGACCTCGGAACTCATGGGCGACATTGCCCGCAGCGCCGGCGTGGAAGTATATGAATGCCTGACGGGATTCAAATGGATCGCCGATGTTATCAGGCGTTTCGAAGGACAGAAGACTTATATCGGCGGCGGGGAGGAAAGCTTCGGCTACCTCATCGGCGATGATGTCCGCGATAAGGACGCCATCGTTGCCTGCTGCATCTTTGCCGAATGCGCCGCATGGGCCAAAGAAAAAGGCATGTCGCTGTATGAGCTTCTCATCGACATCTACCGCGAATACGGGCTGTATAAGGAAAGCCTTGTCAACGTGGTGCGCAAAGGCATCAGCGGACAGTCCGAGATCAGGGCCATGATGGAAAACTACCGCGGGAATCCGCCGGCAGAAATTGCCGGCAAAAAGGTGGTGATGATCAAAGATTACCTGTCGCTCACGTCGAAAGACATGGTAAACGGCGCCGAAACGCCCATCGTGATGCCGAAAAGCGATGTGCTGCAGTTTTTCCTTGCCGACGGCAGCAAGGTTTCTGTCCGTCCTTCCGGAACCGAGCCAAAGATAAAATTCTATTTCAGCGTAAAAGAACCCTTCAACGACGGCGATCATTTTAAAGAAGCCGAAGCCAGGGCCGATGAACGGATCGGCAGGATCGTTGAATCGCTGGGGTTGAAATAGACGTTTTTCCTACGATATATTCCCGGGTTGCATGGCGATCCGGGATTTTTTATTCCGGTTTACATTCGGAATCGTCCGGTTTCATGGGGCTAAATGGCTGTCGCCCCGGAAGAGCGCCAACCTAATTCGGCTTATAAATTGAACAGATTCCGGCCGGCATGGAAATAAAAAGCCGGATGGATAACTTTGAAGTATTGATCAAATGTGTAACTTAGCTGTGGTTTGAGTTGATATTCGAGAAGGAGACTTTGCTCGTATAAAACGGACATAAGCGAAATATTGCGTAAATCCATATGTTGACTCGGCAAACCAAATAAGGTTTGACAATTAATAAAGAATAAAATACTAGAAAACTATTATTTACGCAATAAACCTAACTTTATTACCATGAATGAAAACGAAGTGATTAATAAGATTAAGTCCCGAATCGGCACAAAAGTTTCTTTCAAATACCCCGGAAATGAAGGAGAAAAACAAGGAATATTAATAGATAGGGCAATTATTCCATCTAAAAATGTAGCTGGAGCTGTTCCTTACTGGGATGTTGTCGACTTGATTGAGTTTAAAGATCATCAAGAACAATGGATACGTATAGGCTACTACAGAAAACCCGCAAACAAGATAAATTGGGGTAGCCAAACAACTATTACTGAACCTGTCTCTGTCTGGAAAAGAATATTATTAAATGCTGCAAAAGAAAAGCCTTGGTTTAAAAAATTACTTTTCGAAGTAATAACTGAATTAGAAGAAAATTTAAAATAGAACTGCGTACAATAAACAGGAATATGAGCAGCATTCAATCCCTGCGCACCCGTCCGGTTAAAATGCGGCCGGAAAAGTCCTTAAAATTGCAATCTGAAAAATAACGCAAACAACATTCAATAAATTTTCTTAGGCAATGCCATGAGTTGTTTTGATAAATTTATTATTTTCGGACCGCTATAGCATACCAAGCACATATACCAGCCATTATACATAAGCGATTTAAAGGGTTCATTCTGCTAATAATCAACAAGTTTTACCTGGTAAAGATTAAACCAAACCATAAACCAACATTTATTAACTCAAACAAATTCAATGATGAAATCATTAACCCTTTCGCTGAAGGCAACAACCATTATCATGAGAATATTATCAGTATTGGTACTGATTTATGTGATTGTTGAAAATTCTCATCTCTTTGACAGTTCGTCAGAAAAAGGATTTCTTTTCTACTATCTACTGGTCATTGGTATCGGCTTTCTTATTTCTGCATTCGGAATGTGGAAGCTGACCAGGTGGTCCGTTATCGTATTCCTTGCATTATCATTGGCTTTAATCCCCGGTTTCGTCTGTTTGAATGCCTGCGACCTGAAATCAATTGCAATGTTTGTAATTGTATTGATCGCAGGACTCATAGACTGGAAAAACCTGAAATAGCCTGACGGTAACACTGCCTCTGTTGCCGGGGCCCGGTCCCGGTACCACAGGTTTACTAAGCAAAGCCCGAACCATCAGGCAGGGAAGGTTGTGCCCTTACAGGAATTAAAAATTCAAAGAATCTGAAAAAAAATCCGTATCTTACCTCTGAATAAAGGGAGGATCCGGTATGAATCTGAAATATATTGTTCTGCCTATCATCAGCCTGTCCCTTCTTGTTTCGGTGCCGGTATGCGCTCAGGAAAGGGAGCGTGATGCCCTTCCTGTTTCGGGGGAACGTGATAACAAAACGGATTCTCTTCAAAATCCTCCGGACTTCACCCTGGCCCCTTGTATATCTCCGTTTGTCGAACTGATGGGCAAAGGCTTCTTCTCGCTGAATGTTGATTTCAGAAGGAAGGAGACCTTTGCAATAAGTTTGGGCGTTGCCGCGATTGAAGAGGGAATTTCACCCGGTGTTATGGGTTACTATTTGGGAGGCAGGAGGCACAGGTTTGAAACAGGGGGCGGCGTCAGCGGAAATATGGAGGATGGAAAATTCATCAGTATGATGGTCCATGGTGTCATCGGATACCGTTACCAGAAAAAGAAAGGACTGTTTTTCCGCGCCGGATTTACCCCGATGTTTGCCGTACCGTTTACCGAGGAAGGCAAATTTGCGGTAATCCCCTGGGCCGGATTAAGCCTGGGTTACAGCTTCTGACCCCGGTTCCGGAAATACTTATTCTTCAGCATCCTTACGGAAAAGGCAATCTTCTTCGAAGCTACCGGCGAATTATTCCATGCTCTTCGTCAAAAGCTTTACATGCAGCGGGAGGGGCCCTTATTTCTAGGGAGAAACTCCCCTTCTTAAAGAATAACCTCTAAAGGACAAGCCCCTCTCCTTGAGGATAAGCCTCTCTCAAAGAAGAAGCCCCTTTTCTCAAAGAATAGCCCCTCTCAAGGACAAGCCCCTCTCCTTGAGGAGAGGGGTTGGGGTGAGGTGTCACTTTTAACCCCCTCTCTCGTTTCACATCGCTGCCCCACAGCCCCCCCTTCTCCCCTTTTAGTTCCTTCAGCATTTTCTTCTTATACCGCACTCCTTTAAAAGTAACCCTCCCACAGCATTCATAATTATCGATTACGTATTTTTGAAAGTGATAATCAGAACTGTCCCTTGAAGAATTTTATTTGATCGCGGCCTGAATGTAATTCGCTATCAATTCCAGGAGCATTTGCTGATTGAGCTTCATTGACCGGCACCGGCATGGTTCCCTTACCGGGAAAACGATTGGCCGACAGTTTAAAAAGGATAAAACCGATAAATTGCATGGCCCTGTTGCAGAAAGGATAAATCAGTTTTGCTAAAATTAAATCATTGATTTGAAAGAAATTAAACCAACAGCACTCCGGTATACCTACGGCCGAAAAGCAGGAATTTCAGGCTTGCTGATGATTATTTTGATATTCGGCTTGTGTATGCCTTTTCAGGTCAGGGGACAATTTCAGCATAGAATCATCAAAGACAGGAGGCTCATTGAGATTGAACGGAATCTGGTTTTTAATATTGATTCAGCTTACATCATTGCCGGCAGGATGATTGAAGACCCTGATACCAAAAGTCCGGATGTTTATAAATATCTAAATACAACTTTAGCGCTGATTTATCAGTTAAAAGGCGACGGCAATGAAGCCGTTGTCCTTCTCGAAAAAGCAAAATCGGTTGATATCAAAGACGATTATCTAAAGGCTTACACTTTATATGTGGATGCGTTAATCAGCATGGAGATCGGAGCTGAAACCCAGGCCCTGGAAGCGATACTCGAAGCCATTGATTTATTTGAGGAACTCCGGCAGGAGGAACGCTGTGCTTCATGTTACACGGTTTTAAGCAAATTATACTTTAGCCTGGGTAAAACCAGGGATGCCCTTGAAACAATCGGGAAATCGATAACGATCCACAAATTAAACAAAAACAATCCGCGACTGGCCGGCGATTATCACAACCTCGCGGTTCTGATATCGGTAAACAACACCGATTCAAGCCTTAGCCTTCTGAACACCGCCATCAGGATGAATAAAAAGTATAAAAACAATGTATGGCTGGCCAACAATTACAGACTGAAGGGTGATTTGTTCAGATCGAAAGAGGCTTTCGATTCAGCACAGATCTGCATGTTGGATGCCGAGCAGATCTATAAAAAGCTTAAACGCTATTCCTTTTATCTGGATACCCGGTTAGCAAGAGGAAATCTTTTCTTTTTGGAAACAAAACCTGATTCAGCGCTCACGTTGTACAATTCTGCAATACAGGAATCAAAAGCATTTGGAGTCCAGCTTTCGCTTACCGATGTTTATCGTAATCTGTCGGAAATCTATTTTCAAAAAAGAAATTATATCAAAGCAAGGGAATTTGCTATTAAGTATGATAAGGTGAAAGACAGCATACAAACCATTAAGAATAACAATTTGCTGAGTATTATAGAAATCAGGAATAAATTCAAGCAACAGAAAGAAGAGCTAAAAATTGAAAATGAGCAGATTAAGCTTGCGTCAAGAAAGAAAAACTGGCTGATAGTGACGCTTGTGTTTTTAGTTTTAATAACCGGTTTTTTAATTTATACAACGTATAAATGGAAAGTCTTTAATGAGAAAAAAGACCAGATCAACCGTGAATTAATGTCCAAAGAAATTGAACTCAGAAACAGGGAACTCGCTCTTGCTGTAATGGGCCAGGTTAAACAAACCAAATCGATGGAATTGCTCAGGGAAAAATTAAAAGACATTGAACACTCCGTATCTCAAAAGAATAAGCCCCCGATCAACCAACTGATCAATGAATTATCGCATGACAAAAGTTCACTGATCTGGAAAGAATTTGAGATGAGATTTTCCAGCATCAATAACGATTTTTATGATAAACTTAAAAACTATGCACCGGATCTTACCCTTGCAGAAATAAAAACCTGCACTTTTCTGATGATGGGACTGAATACAAAAGAGATTGCTGCGCTGCTCTACAAATCGCCGTTATCGGTTGAAGTGGAGAGATCCCGCATCCGGAAAAAGCTTGGCCTCACAAATTCAAAGATGAATCTGAATGAGTTTCTGAGGGAATTATCCTAATTTTTCCATAGTGGCCGGCTGATCCATCCATATTCCTGGTCAGGAGCTTTCCAGGGAAGACACCCGGGCTCCTTTTATCAAGGAGTAGCGTCCCTCTCAGGACAAGCCCCTTTCCTCAGGGAGTAGCACCCCCTCTCACCCCAACCCCTCTCCTTGAGGAGAGGGGTTGGGGTGAGGTGATACTCCCTTAAAAACCCATTCCTTTCTAACGCCATTGGGGGGACTCCAACAGGAGAGCCGCCCTCCTGAATACGATAATCAAAGAAATTTATGCAAAATTCACCGGCAATGTTATATCTGTTTGTTATTCTTTTACATACAGATCGAAGCTATGGTAATTCTAAGGTGGTTTTTCTTATGTATCATAAAGGTTGAAAAGCTGAATGCATAATTTTGTACTAATCAAACATAAAAAAATACATCATGAAAAAGTATTTCCTCCTATTCGTACTAGTGGTTACAGTGAGTATAACGAATGCCCAGACCAAACATGTATTGGTTGAAGAGCTTACAGGCACATGGTGTCAGTGGTGTCCCGGCGGAGTCCATTATATGGATTCGCTCCTGACTGTATATCCTGAAGTGATCGGAGTGGCTATACATACCGGTGATGACATGGAAAATGCAGATTATGCCGCTGCCTGCGGACTGAACTCCGCTCCCTCTGCCAATATAGACAGAGGCGGACAGGAAGCCGGCATCGATAACTGGTTTTCTTACGTTGCCACTGCATTTGGAAATACGCCTAAGGCCGATATTGATGTTTTCACTTATTTCGATCAGGCAACCCGTTTACTGACAGCAAGGGTGAAAGCAACATTTTTCACCTCAATAAGCGGAAATTACAGGCTTTCGGCCGTTATTACCGAAGACGGGGTAACGGGACCGGCGCCACAGTATAGTCAATCCAATAAATACAGTGGAGGGGCCTATGGTTATATGGGAGGATTTGAACTTTTGCCTTCGACCATACCGGCAAATATGATTGCGTACAACCATGTGGGAAGAGCATTGTTGGGAGGCTACAACGGACAAACCGGCAGTGTGCCTGCCGGTGTAACAGCAGGCGATACGGCCAGCTATACTTTTACGTATACCATTCCGGAAAATTGGGATAAAGACTATATTCGTGTTGCAGGCTTGCTCATAGCCCCTGATAATACCATCGACAATTCCGGCCAAAGCACCTATCTGGACGGAAGTACCAACGCAGCGCCCCTGTTTATGTCGGAGCCTGTTACGGCTGCTTTTGAAGAAACGCTCTATGTATGTGATATCTATACAAGCGATCCTGACGATCAGGAACTTACTCTTTCGGCGATCACCCTGCCTTCATGGTCAACGTTATCGGCTCCGACTACGGTCGGAATGATCCATACAAAAGCCACACTCACCGGCACTCCTGATTTATCAGGCGATTATCCTGTTCAAATAGTGGTTAGCGACGGGTTGAAATCCGATACCTTATCCTTTACCATAACCGTAGAGTCAGCGTTGCCTGGTAATTGGCTTCTGGTTGGCGATCAGGGATTTGCAGATGTAAAATTCAATCTGGGGATTGAAGCCGATGCGAACGGCACTTTATACGCTTTAATTTCGAGCAGTAATGTTTGTAATGTTTATCAAAAATCCACCGACGGAAGCTGGACTAATTATGGCAACCTGAATGAAACGGGAAACTCGGGACGCTTACGGATCGGCTCCGACGGGCTGACGCCATATGTGGCCGTTTCAAAGGAAGGGCCTGTCAAGGTAAAAAAATATGTATCGGGTTCATGGGTTCAGATTGGCGGTTCTCCGGCAAGCGGCGTTCAGATTGGATTTGATCTGGATGACGCTGATATGCCTTATGTTGCCTTGCAGGATTTTGGATCCGATTCAAAAGGGAACTGCTTTAAATACGATGGAAGCGCCTGGGTAAAGGTAGGAGGAACTTCATATTCAGGAAATGACTACGGCATTTGGAATGATCTAAAAGTTAATAAATCAACGGGCGATGTTTACGTACTCTGGAATAATTTCAACGGTAACTTAGCCCATGTGAGCAAATGGGATGGGAGTTCATGGACTTTACTCGGAGGCTCCCCGGTTTCAAACGATCCGGTTTCCTACTCTCAAAACCTTATTATCGACAAATACACAAACGATGTATATGTTGTAATTGCCAGTGGCACAAGCAGTAGCAATGGCGTTCTGAATGCCTATAAGTTTGACGGAACCGTCTGGACCCAAATCGGATCCGATGAGGCCGACGGACCGGTAGTGGATGTAGCCACGACCATGAATGATCAACGAATTTTATTGATAGCCTATGTGGATGTCAGCAACGGAAATTCGGTATCGGCAATGAGTTATTTCGACGGGAGATGGAACTATATTGGTCCTCGCGGTTTTTCGAATGCCGTTAGCACTTCCTGTGGAATAACATCTTATCAGAATATGCCTTACGTAATCTACAAGGATGGCGCTGTTAACGACAAAGCCACCGTGAGGTATTACGACAATCCGATTGTAACAGGTACCGCTGAACAACCTGTTATAAAAGAAGCTGTTAACGTATACCCCAATCCTGCCAATACCGAAATTAACCTTTCCGGATTAACGAATCCCGTTGAAGCCCGGATTTATAACATGCAGGGCGCCCTTATATGGACGGGAATGGTTCAGGATCATCAGAAAATAAGTACAGCATCCTTTGTGAACGGTATTTATTTAATAAGAACGGATACAAAGTCGGCCGTTTTCATCGTGCAGCACGATTAACCGGCATATGACTGAATAACAGCGTGCCCTGAGTGTTCTTAGCGTAAAAGGACTTACATTCCGGCGAGAGAAGGAATGTAACGGCCCGGACAATGAGAGCATCCAGGGCATGATCTGCAACTTGCACCCCATTCAGTAATAAATAGTGGCGATCGGAGACGGTCGCCATTTCTATCTGATAAGTTCAGGGCTATTAAGCTCCCGGTACCGCCGCTATGAGGGCTTTAAGGGCAGGCCGGCAGTTTCCGGCTTCGGCGAAAACGATATGAATTCACCAATTGATAAAAATTATCCAAAAATTACCGGAACAATAAAGATCCGAATCCGTACATTCGTGTACCGATATTTTCATTTGAAGAACCGGGTATAAATGACTGAAAATGCCATATTTACCATTGCCCGGATGACAGATAAATCCCGGTGAATCGTCTCAACATTGAATAATTACTGGTCTTAGATGAACTAACATGGAAAAACGCACTACTGCAGAAACAATCATTGCTTTGGAGACAGCAGCACTCGAAGCATGGCACGAGGGCAATCCCACTCCCTATCTCGAACTTTATTCGAAGGACTTCACCTATTTCGATCCGGTGCAGGAAAGACGGCTGGATGGCTGGGACAAGATAAAAGAGTTGTATGAAAGCATGCGCGGGAAGGTAAAAATGGATAGATTCGAAATACTGAATCCCGTTGTGCAACATACCGGAACCATGGCCGTCCTGACCTACAATCTGCACTCATATGCAGGCAAAACGCTCTGGAAAGAGAATTGCACGGAAGTGTACCGGCTCGAAGAAAACAGCGGCTGGAAGATCATCCACAGCCATTGGTCGCTGACCAAACCTTCCCTTGATTAATTGCACGGTTACATCCATTAAAAGTCACATGGATAAAATACTTACGTTCACCAACAGACAGGCTTTTCGGGAATGGCTTGGCAAGTACGGGACAGAGAGCGATGGCATATGGTTACTATTCAGTAAAAAAGCGGGGATTGTCACCCTCTCTGCTGCCGGAGCATTGGAAGAAGCGCTTTGTTTCGGATGGATAGACGGACAAATACAATCCCTTGACGATAATACGTACAGGAAGTATTTCGCGCGACGTCAGCCTGTCAGCAAATGGTCCGTTAAAAATAAAGAGCTGGCAGAAACCCTGATAAAAAAGGGGTTGATGGCCCCGCAGGGTTTGGAAGCCATTGAGATCGCCAGGGAAAACGGTTTATGGGATGCTGCTAATCGGATCGTTATCGACGATGCACAAATAGAGCTGTTTAAGAAGATCCTTCTTTCGTATGAGCCGGCTTATACCCATTTGCTGGCTATGTCGCATTCGGTGCAGCGTACCTATACCGGATTTTATCTTGACGCCAAATCGGAAAAAGCCCGCCAGGCGCGACTAGAAAAGATTGTCGACCGGCTTAACAGGAATTTGAAGCCAATGTGATGTAAGTCATTTATAGGATACTATTTATTAAGGAAAAGACTGATAAAAGGCACGAACACATACCCATGGGATAATGCATGCGGGTTTCGTTTGTTTTCAAAGGTTTCTAACTCGTAAAAAGACGAAAAATGGCGACCGTCTCCGGCCGCCATTGCTATCAAATATGTGCAGGGCTATTAAGCTCCCAGCGTCGCCACCATTACGGCTTTGATGGTGCAGGCGGTTACCGGCTTCGCCGAAAATGAGATGAATTCACAAACTATTTAAATAATTTCAGGAACATTAAAAAATAAATTTCCATATATTCGTGTGTTGATTTTATCTTTTGAAGGGCAATCTTATCAAATAGAAGATATTGAAGGAATTATAAAAGAATTTAAGAAAAGACAGAAAACATAAAACACTTCATAACATGCATTATTAACCTGACTTTATGCATTATGAAAAATTTAATCACAATTTTCTTCGCCATTCTGGCACTTCAGATTTCCGCACAGGATTTTGCACTCATCGGGGCTCTGTGGCATTATGATGAGGGAACTGCAAATTCAGAACTCATTTCATATGAAACCATTGAATCTATTGCCGATACCATGATCAGTACTGTATCATGCCGGAAACTGATAAAGACTTCGCGATACGGTTTAACTCCGGTATTATCAGATATTTTCATGTACTCAAGAAATGATAGCGTTTTCTTTTTAGCTGATAATGAATTCCATCTGTTATATGACTTTTCAGCTGACAAGGGAGATACCATCATCCTCGGGTATTATACAAATCATGATGGTACTGCACTAAAAATGATCATCGATTCAACAAGTGAGATTTCAATCAATGGACAGATCAGAAAATTGCAATATGTGACTTCGGGGGATGGAATTTCCATTGAGTTCGGCGGAATAGTCATTTCAGGAATAGGGAATATAGAATATATGTTCCCTCATTATGATATGTGGAATGAAGGACCATTGCGTTGTTACGAAGACAGTATTTGCGGATTATTTAAGAATTCCCGGCATACCAACAATGGTTGGAATTTTCAGGATTGCGATCAGATAATAACCGGAATTAATGAAGCCGGTTTAGCAAACGGAGTATCACTTTATCCGAATCCGACCACTTCACTTTTAAATATTTCTAACCTCGACCAAAAGACGGAATACGTGATTATTGAATGTTATGGCCGATCATTAAAAGGTGGATTCCTGCTGCCTTCAGAAACCATTAATATTGAGGACCTGCCCGATGGAATATATTCTATCTTGCTGATAAATAACAAAATAAAGACAATCACAAGGAGGATAATTAAACTATAGCGCATGTTAATACGGGCTAAGCAAGACGAGTTTCCCCACTCCGACAGGCCCAGGAACGTATATAAACAACATAAGAGTAAATACCAACCGCTAAAACTTGAAGCCGTGAAAACACTGAAGTCAATTATTCTGATGATTTTGATACCATTTTCAGTTTCTGCACAAGATTTTATGACCGTTCGAGACATATTCAATTTTGAGATTGGTGATGAATTTCACATAGAAGGAAGAGGATTAAATCAGCCACCGAATGCGGATAGAATTACTATTACCTGCAAATATTATTCTCCTGACAGCAATACTGTATATTATGTCCGGGATCATGACTCTTATTATGTTACAATCGAGAATTATGAAACACATTATCATTTTTGGACAAAAACAGATACTGTTTCCTATTCAAACCTGGAGTTGCCGGTTAATCAAAGTGAATATTGGATCACATATGATACAGCTATGGTCATTTATGATACAATAAATGCCATTTTCGGCGATTATTGCCAAAAACTGATAAATGGATATTATTATGCCTGGAATCCGTTTGAACCGGTATATTACAGCTCACTCTATGGAGAAGGGTTAGGATTGGTCAGAAGTTATTACTATGAGCCTGCCGGGTCAACGATGTATGACAATGTACTTTTTTATTATAAAAAGAATGGAGTATGTTGTGGCATTCCTGATACGACAACTTTATCCGTACCTGAGAATCACTTTCTAAAGGGTTTCAATATTTATCCCATTCCGGCAAAAAGTTACCTGATCATTGAAAATAAAAGGAACCTTGAAATTCAATCCATCACCCTGTTTGATTTAAATGGGAATATCATCAGACAATTTGACTTAAACTCATCGCATCTTGACGTCCCGGATTTGGCTTCAGGGTTCTACATTTTGAAAGTATCAAGTAAATCGGGGGTGTTGATGAAAAAGATCGTAATCGAATAAAAGCTATAAACTGCGTTTTCCAATAAACAGGAATATGAGCCGTCTGCAATCCCTGTCCTGGAAAGGAAGAGCGGCGATTATTCCCGGTATTACTAGCCCGCATCTATTCCCGATAGAAAAAAAATGGCGACCGTCTCCGGCCGCCATTTCTATAAATATATTTAGGGCTATTAAGCTCCCAGCGTTGCCACCATCACGGCTTTGATGGTATGCAGGCGGTTTTCGGCTTCGTCGAAAACAATCGACATCGGCGATTCGAAAACATCCTCGGTAACTTCCATGCCGTTGAGGCCGAATTTCTGGAAGATATCCTCCCCTACCACCGTTTCGCGATTATGGAACGCCGGCAGGCAATGCAGGAATTTCACGTTCGGGTTTTCGGTTTTACGGACGACATCGGCATTTACCTGGTAAGGTTTCAGCAGTTTAATGCGTTCTTCCCAGTATTCGAAAGGTTCGCCCATCGATACCCATACGTCGGTATAAAGGAAGTCGCAGCCTTTCACGCCTTTTTCCACGTTATCGGTAATGGTGATGCGTGCGCCGGTGACTTCTGCAATTTCGCGGCATTCTTCCACCAGTTCGGCGGCCGGTTGGCAACTCTTTGGGGCAACGGCGCGGAAGTCCATGCCCATCTTGGCAGCGCCTACCATCAGCGAATTGCCCACGTTGTTCTTGGCATCGCCCAGGAAGGCAAAGCTTACCTTGCTCAGCGGCTTGTCGGTGTGTTCCATCATGGTCATGAAGTCGGCCAGCATCTGCGTGGGATGGAATTCATTGGTAAGACCGTTCCATACCGGTACGCCGGAATATTCGGCCAACGCTTCCACGATAGTCTGGGCATAGCCGCGGTACTCGATGCCGTCGAACATGCGTCCCAGCACGCGGGCGGTATCTTTCATGGATTCCTTC
>Ga0209099_1001380_pt1 | contig 24568 bp, 26 predicted proteins | sample AD_JPNHW2_MetaG_FD_184430 | JGI IMG/M metagenome (GOLD analysis project Ga0209099, IMG submission 184430) | Active sludge microbial communities of municipal wastewater-treating anaerobic digesters from Japan - AD_JPNHW2_MetaG (SPAdes) (version 2) | ecosystem: Engineered > Bioreactor > Anaerobic... | reverse complement strand
CCGAAGACTGGGACGGCGTGTTCGTCTTCAAGACCAAGTAGATAGAGGCTCCATGGCCAAGGCAAGACTCCAGGAAAGCGCCCAGGTGGCGTCCACCACCCTCGGCGCGGAAACGCATTTTTCGGGGACCCTCAGGTTCAAGGATTCCCTCCGCATCCGCGGCAGGTTCGAGGGCGAGATCGACGCGACGGGGAGGCTCTACATCGACCCCGAGGCCGAGGTGACGGCCCGCAGCATCCGCGCGACGAGCGTCGTCGTGGGCGGCACGGTCCACGGAGACATCGAGGCGGCCGACCGCATCGAGATGCTCGCGAGCGCCAAGGTCTACGGCAACGTGAAGACCGCCCGCCTCCGCATAGCCGACGGCGTCATCTTCGAGGGCGCCTGCGAGATGATCAGGGATCCAGCCGCCTACAACCCCTTCGCCAGGAAAGAGGAGCAGTGACGGGTCCCGGAGCCGGCGCGGATGCCGCGGCGGCGCCCGCGGCCCGGACCTCGCCGGATCGGGCCGCTTCAGCCCTCTTCTCCTTCCTCGACGGTTCAGGCACAAGGATAGTCTTCGCGGAGTCCTGTACGGGCGGCCTCGCTGCCGCGGCCCTCACCGAGCTGCCGGGCTCGTCCCGCGTCCTCTGGGGAGGCATCGTCTCCTATACGGAGGAGGCGAAGACCGCCATCCTCGGCATCCCCCAGGCAAGCATCGACAGCTTCGGCGTGGTCTCCGTGGAGATAGCCGGCGCCATGGCGAAGGGCGCCCTCGCCGCGAGCGGCGCCGCGGGCGTCGCCGGGGGCGACGGCGCTCCCGGCGGCCCGGGACGCGGCGCCGATTTCGCGGCCGCGGTGACAGGTTATGCGGGACCGGATGCGCCCGGAAGCGAAGGGAACCCTGGCAGGGTCTGCTTCGCCTGGGCCTCCAGGACAGGGGCCTTGAGGACCGAGGAACGCCGCTTCGAGGGTTCGCGGCATGCGATTCGGGAGGCGGCCTGCCTCCGCCTTCTCGAGGGAGCCCTCGAGTTCTGCGCCGGGGAGCGTGGAGGAGAGCGATATTGACAATGCCGGAAGGCGGGTCTATAGTTCGAAAATAGCCGATATGGAACTGCGGCTCCCGCCGCGAATTGCCATGCAGTGAGACGAGGCCACGGGACCAAGGTGATCCCGAAGGCCCCGGAATCCTTAGGCTACGCGCATCAATCCCACAGACAAAGGTTGAAAAGAAGACGGCCCCTCAGGGCCTGTCACAAAAACAATGGACACATCAGAGCAACGCAGGGAGAAACCCATGGCGATCATCCGCAAGAAGCGGCCGGGCGACCAGGCAGAAGGCGCAGAGCAGCTCGACGCAGAGCTCGAGGGCCAGCCGGAATTCGCGCTCGAAGGTGATCAGGAAGCGCAGGCATCGGGCGAGGCGCAGGCGGACGAAGCCGCGCGCGCCGACGGGAATGGCGAGCAGGACGGCGGCGAAGGCGCTGCCGAAGGCCCGGCTGAAGGCAGCGCCGAAGGCGTCGCCGAAGGCGAAGGTCGCACGCCCGTACGCATCCGCGTGAAGCGCAAGGCGCCGAGACCCGATGGCGAGCCTGCGATGCAGGCTCCAGGCGGAGCCCAGGCCGGCGGCGGCTACCAGGGCCGTCCCAACGTCGGAGCGGCCGGTCGCGCGGGCGCGGGCGCGGGCCAGCGCGGCTACGAGGAGCGCGAGGCCGAAGGCCCCGGCTACCAGCGCAGCCAGGACAACTACGAGCGCCAGGCCCAGGCCGGCACGGCAGGCGACCAGGGCAGGGCGGAAGCCCGCAACGATGGCTCGGAGAACCGCTCCCGCCTCTCCATCAACGACCTCACCGAGATGGGCCTCAAGGAGCTCCGCGAGCTCGGCGCGAAATACGGCATCAACCACGAGGAGATGATCACCTTCAAGAAGCAGGAGCTCATCTTCTACATCCTGAAGGCCCACACCGACCGCGGCGGCATCATCTACGCCTACGGCTCCCTCGAGATACTGCCCGACGGCTACGGCTTCCTCCGCTCGCCCCAGAACTCCTACCTTCCCGGTTCCGACGACATCTACATATCGCCCTCCCAGATCAGGCTCTTCAACCTCAAGACGGGCGACACCGTCTATGGCCAGATCAGGAGCCCCAAGGAAGGCGAGCGCTTCTTCGCCATGCTCCGCGTCGAGCAGGTCAACTACGACGAGCCGGCGGTCGCGCAGAACCGCATCCCCTTCGAGAACCTCACCCCCCTCTATCCGCACGAGAGACTCAACCTCGAGACGGACACGAAGGAGATCTCGACCCGGATCATCAACCTCTTCTGCCCCATCGGCAAGGGCCAGCGCGCCCTCGTCGTGTCGCCGCCCAAGACCGGAAAGACCATCCTCCTCCAGAAGATCGCCAACGCGATCACGACGAACCACCCCGAGGTCGTCCTCATCGTCCTCCTCATCGACGAGCGCCCCGAGGAGGTCACCGACATGGAGCGCACCGTCAAGGCCGAGGTCATCTCCTCGACCTTCGACGAGCAGGCCACGAGGCACGTCCAGGTCGCGGAGATGGTCCTAGACAAGGCCAAGCGCCTCGTCGAGCACGGGAAGGACGTCGTCATCCTCCTCGACTCGATCACCCGCCTCGCGCGCGCCTACAACCAGACCGTGCCCACCTCGGGCAAGATCCTCTCGGGCGGCGTCGACTCCAACGCCCTCCACAAGCCCAAGAGGTTCTTCGGCGCGGCGCGCAACATCGAGGGCGGCGGCTCCCTCACCATCATCGCGACGGCCCTCATCGATACCGGTTCGCGCATGGACGAGGTCATCTTCGAGGAGTTCAAGGGCACGGGCAACATGGAGATCAACCTGGACCGCAGGCTCTCCGACCGCCGAACCTTCCCCGCGATCAACATCAAGAAGTCGGGCACCCGCAAGGAGGAGCTCCTCCTCTCGGACGACGAACTCCAGAAGATCTGGGTCCTCCGCAAGGTAATCAACCCCATGGACGACGTGGAGATCATGGAGCTCCTGATTGACAAGATGATGAAATCAAAGAATAATGACGCGTTCCTCCGGTCGATGAATACGCCCTTGGGCGGCAACGACTAGGGAAGGACAAACCGTCCGCAAGGCCGGTTCTCAGGCAATTTGCAGGCAAGGCACGGAGGTTTTCCATGAAGAAGGGTATTCATCCCAAGTACGAGATGACCACCATCAAGTGCGCTTGCGGCAATGTCATCGAGACCCGTTCGACGGTGAAGGACATCCAGGTCGAAATTTGCTCGGCCTGCCACCCCTTCTTTACCGGCAAGCAGAAGCTCGTCGACACCGCAGGCCGCATCGAGCGCTTCAACAAGAAGTACGGCATCAAGAAGACCGAAGAGAAGTAAGCGCTCTACCCCGTACAACACGGAAGACGGCCGCTCCAGCGATGGGGCGGCCGTTCCGTTTCCAGGGGGCCGCCAGCAATGGCGGCCTCGCTGATCAAGGGGCAGCGTCGAGGTCGGCGAGGATGGCGGCCATGCGGCGGGAGGCGCGGCCCCGGTGGCTGATGGCGTTCTTCTCGGCGGCGGAGAGTTCCGCCACGCTCTTCCCGAGCGAGGGAACCCAGACGATGGGGTCGTAGCCGAAGCCGCCCTCGCCGCGGGGCGCCCTGAGGAGCTCGCCTTCGAGGCTCTCCTGGACGGCGAAGAAGCGTTCGTCCGAGAGCATGAGGATGAGGCAGCAGACGAAGGCGCACTTCCTGTCGCCGACGTCTTCGACAGCCTTGAGGAGGAGGGCGTTGCGTTCGGGCGCCTCGAGCTTCAGCTTTCCATCGAGGGATCCGTAGCGCGCCGAGTGGATGCCGGGCTCGCCGCCGAGCGCTCGCACGGCCAGGCCCGAGTCGTCCGCGAGGACGGGACGGCCAGTGAGCTTATGGAGGGCCTCGGCCTTTATGAGGGCATTCTCGAAAAAGGTCTTGCCATCTTCGACCACGTCAAAGCCAGGGTGTCCGACGTCGACGGGGCGGAGGAGGCGGTGGCCAGGGAAGAGCTCCGCGAGTTCGCCGAGTTTGTGGGCGTTGCCGGTTGCTACGATGATTTCCATGGCGAGAGGATAGCGGGCCGACGCGGCGGAGGCAAGCGGCGCCGGCCAGCGATGCGGATCGGTCATTTACGGACAGGCTCCCTGCGCTTGAGGTAGTAGAGCCCGGAGTCGACTGTTCCCTTGGGAATGCCGAGAATCCGGGCGACGATGGAATTGGGCACGGTAGGCCGGAAGGCCCGCAGCTCCCGCCGGGCCGATTCGAGGCAGCGTTTTTCCCGGCAGATGGAATCCTGAAGGCGGTTTCGTTTGTCCTCCTCTACCTCCGTCCTGAGACGGTTCTCGAGGAGACAGACCCGGCTCCAGGCCCTGTCGCGCCTGCACGACAGTCTTTCGTAGCGACAACGCTCGGCCTCGAGAGCGCGCAGGGCCTGGGCAAGAGCGGCCGCGAGCCAGTCCTCAGGCACGCCCGTGGCTTCAGCTATTAGCCTTGTCTTCTCGTCGTCGGCTTCCCAGGCGCATTTGAGATAGAGGAAGACCAGTCGGGTCCTGAAGGCGGCGAGCTCGAGGGAGGTGGGCTCGGTCCTTCCCGAAGAGGGAGGGGGCTCAGGCAGGGGGCCCGGAAGGAATTCCTCGAATTGGCCGCAGTCGGAGGCCATCGCCTCGGCTCTCCACCCTTCGCTCACCTCGCAGACATACTCGCGCTCCCGCTCCCGCCTTCTCTCGCGCCTCATGGTACGCGCAAGGAAGCGAAGGCTTGTTACGAGAAACGCTTCGAAGGGGGCGCCCATGTCCTGGTAACGGTCGGGCAGACTGCTGATGCGCCGCCTGTAACGACAGAGTGCGTCGGCGGCATCATCTTCGCCATCGAAGCCGAAGCGTGACGGGTTAGCGTAAATCTCAGAAGCAATACGTTCGAAAATGGATTCCCGGTTGACCTGTCCTGCCTTGTAAGCCTTGACGAGGTCATGAAGCCGCATATTCTCCATACTTCCCTCCTTCGAGGGAAACGCTACTGCATGAAGCGTGCCTCTCCATATCAAATCACGGCCAGCCAATCTGCCGGGAACAGCAAGTGTTGGCCTGCCTGAAATTAGGCGAATCCCCAGGCGGCAGGAGAAAAGAAAAGCCGGCCTCATTCCGAGGTCGGCTTTACATTCGTTAACAATCGTCTCAGGTAGCGGGGAAGGACGGCTCGAAGGCGGCGATGAGCTTTTCCCTGACATCCTCAACAAGGCCCCGGATGGAGAGCCCGGCAGCCAGGCGGTGGCCGCCGCCGCCGAACAAGGCGGCTATGGATCCGACATCGACCCTGTCCCTGGCCCTGAGGCCGACGGTGCAGGCGGTCTCCGACTCCTGCCTGATGATCATGGCTGCCTCACAGCCCGACACGCCGAAGAGGAGCTGGTAGACCATGTCTGAATCACGGCTTGCGAGACCGTAACGCTGCTGGTCTTCCAGGGTAAGGAAGGAAACAAGGAGGCGTCCGTCGTAATACGGTTCGGTCCTGAGGAGGATCTCGCCCATCAGCTTGCGGGAAATCAGGCTCTTTCCGCCGCTCATCATGTTGAAGCTGCGCTTGGGCGAGGCCCCTGCCGCCACAAGGCGGCTCACGGCCTGGAAGGTGTCGGAGCTCCCCTCGTCAAGGTGCCGGAAGAAGCCGGTATCCGTGGAAAGGCCGAAGAGGAGGAGCTCGGCCTCCTCCTTGTTGGGCTCCTGGCCCAGGGCCTCGATGAGGGCCAGGACAAGGAGGGTCACGGCCGGCGCCTTGTCATCGACGTAGACGACCTCGCCCACTGCCTCGCCCATGGCATGATGATCGATGAAGGCGAGGGGCACGGGAGGCAAGGTCTCTGCCACGTCGCCAATGCGTCCGAGGCTCGAGCAATCGAGGATGAAGGCAGCCGCGCGCTCCGAGGCCTTCTCCGCGGGAACGACCGAGGAGAAGCGATGCTCGAAAGGCATGATCTCGGTCCGCGTGAAGGGGCCCGAGGAACAGGCCGTCACGTCCTTCCCCATCCTCCGGAGGAACGAAGCCAGCGCGAGCTGCGAGCCCACGCAGTCACCGTCGGGCTCCTTGTGCCCGATGACATAGAAAGTGCCGTAATGCTCGATGAAATCGAGAAGCTCCCGCGGAACGCGTTTCATCCCTGCCGCCCTTCAATTGGTATCGCATGAAACCGCCGCCCGGCCGGGGCCGGACGGCGGCGTAGTGGAGTCAATGCCACTTGGCCGGGAGTATATCAGAATTCCAGCTTCAAGTCCTCTCCATCGAACTTGCCCTTGCCTGCATCGGGCGCGAGGAGGCCCCAGCTCGGATCCTTGATATCCTTCTGCACATAGAGACGCAGATGATCGAAGGCACCGTCCTTGTAGAAGACGACAAGGTACGGATAGCTTGGGCCTGAACCGCGGATGAGTTCTGCCTTTCCGCCGGGCACGAACCAGCGTGAAGGGATGTAGACGGCCGCAGTAGCGTCAGTCCCCTTGCGGTAGACGACCTCATAACCGTCGGCATGCGCGAATATCTTCACGACCTGGACCGTCACGGGATAGTAATGCGATTCCTCGGCCCCGAGGGCGACGGTTCCGAGCAGGGCGAAAAGTACAAGTGCGATCAGCGAACGTCTCATGCTCTCCTCCAGTGCTGTTCACTGCTCAAGTATAGCCCCCGTCCGCGCGAAAGCAAGCCCCGAAGCCGCGTATCGCATGCCGCGCTTGCGGCGCGGGCCCTGGAGGCCCTATACTCGCAAACCATGGCGGGAAGGACGAAAGGCCCGGCGAGAAAGGCCGCGGCTGGCATGGATGCGGTATACGAACTGCTCGCTCCCCTCTGGCCCGACGCCAGGCCCCTCCTCCACTACTCTACCTGCTTCGAGCTCCTCTGCGCCGTCATGCTTTCTGCCCAGTGCACGGACGAGCAGGTCAACAAGGTGACCCCCCTCCTCTTCTCGCGCTGGCCTGATGCGGCCTCGATGGCGGCAGCCGAAGAAGGAGAAGTGGCCGAATGCATCCGCAGCGTGGGCTTCTTCCGGACCAAGGCCCGCCACCTCGTCGAGACGGCGAGGATACTATCCGGACGCTGCGGCGGCCGGGTGCCCGATACTATGGAAGCCCTCCTCGAGCTGCCCGGCGTGGGGCGCAAGACCGCGAACCTCGTCATCTCCGCCTGCGCGGGCAAGCCCGGCATCATCGTCGATACCCATGTGCTGCGGGTGGCCCTCCGGCTTGGCTTCGAGACGAGGCGCGATCCCGGCCTCGTGGAGGCGGCCATCGCGGCAGCCATGCCGCCATCTTCATGGACGGCCTTCTCCCATGCCCTGAACCGGCACGGCAAGAATGTCTGCACCGCGAGAAAGCCCGCCTGCATTTCGGGCGGGGACTGTCCCCTTGCGGGCATCTGCCCGCGCATCGGAGTGTAGCGCACAACGCAGGGCAGCCCGGCGCGGGCGCCCTCAAGCGGGGTCGCGCATCCCGCGCGTTTTCCGCTCATGGAAGACCCCTCTTCGGATCCCGTGACCGAGCTCGCCTCGAGGCGTTTCGGGGTGGAATACCTCTTTCCCCTCCAGCGCCTCGTGATCGCGAACGTGCTGGACGCGGCGGAACGCGATGAGCGCCTCAGGCAGATTGCCCTCCTTCCCACGGGCTTCGGCAAGTCCCTCTGCTTCCAGCTCCCCGCCCTTCTCCTCCCAGGGCCCACGATAGCCGTCTACCCCCTTCTGGCCCTCATCGAGGACCAGAGGCGGCGCCTGGCCGCGGCGGGCGTTGCCTGCGCCGTCTTCAGGGGCGGCATGCCGGAAGGAGAGCGGACCGAGGCCGAGGCTGCGCTCGCGTCGGGCAGGGCGAAGCTCGTCCTCACCAATCCCGAATGCCTCAGGGGGAGGCTCCTCTCCTTCCTTTCCGGCCTCGGACCGAGCCATGTGGCCATCGACGAGGCGCACTGCGTGTCCGAATGGGGCGAGACCTTCCGGCCCGCCTACCTCGAACTCGGACGCGCAATCGAAGCCCTCTCCCCGCGGGCGGTCACCGCCTTCACGGCCACCGCCAGCCCGCCGGTGCTGGAATCGGTGTCGCGCATCCTCTTCGGAGGCGAGCCCGCGACCCTCGTCGACACCGACGCCGACAGGCCCAACATCCACTACTCGGTGGCGCGATGCCTCTCGCGCGAGAGGGCGGTGGAATCGCTCGTCGCAAGGCTCGAGCGCCCGGCCATCGTCTTCGCCTCGTCCCGGGAAGGGGTGCAGATCCTCGCGGAGCTGCTCCGCGCGCGGCTCGGAACGCGCGAGGTGCGCTTCTACCACGCGGGGCTCGGGAAGGACGAGAAGGAGAAGATCGAGAAATGGTTCTACGGGAGCCCCGACGGCATACTGACGGCCACCTGTGCCTATGGGATGGGCGTCGATAAAAAGAACATACGAACGGTCATCCACTACGAACCGCCGCCGAGCGTCGAGGCCTATCTGCAGGAATCGGGCCGCGCGGGCCGCGACGGCCTGCCGGCCCACGCCGTCCTCATCCTCGGTCCCGAAGTCCGCGAATCCTCGGCCCGCGAGAAGGACCAGGCTCGACAGGCGCGGCGCGAAGCCCTCGTCAGGTGCGCGGAAGATTCCTCGACCTGCAGGCGCGAAGCCTACCTTGGCCTCCTCGGCGCGGAGCTGCGATCCCCTTGCGAAGGCTGCGATGTCTGCGAGGGCCAAGCTGCGAGCCTTGCCGAGGGAGAGGTGGAGATACGAACGTTCACGGGCTCCAACCCGCGCCGATACACCGAGGGAGAGGCGGTACGGCTACTCCTGGGCGCCCGGGGCGATCCTCCCGCCTGCAGGGGGTCAGGAGCGCTGGCGGGGTGGAGGAAGGAAGACGCCGAAACCGCCCTGCGCGCGGCAATCCATTCGGGCATCGTGGGCTTCGCTAATCGGGGACCATGGAAAGGGAGGCTCGTCCTGGCGAAGGGAAAGGAGGCCTTTGACCATCCCGAGGCTTCTTCAGATACTTGATAGTGAGAACTTTCCCGAAGAAACCGGCCCGACGCTTGCCGGCCGGCATTCCATTCCGGATTTCGCCGAAGTCCTTCGACAAACGGAGGGGATATGGATTCCAAAAAGTACTGGCACCAGGGCATCGTTGCCCTGGCCATCCTCACGGTGGCGCTGGCCATAACCTGTGCGCCGGCCGGCCCAAGGGGGCCCTCGACCCTCATCTACCACCAGGCCTTCTGGGATACGAACCTCAAGGTGCTGGCCATTGCCCTGGGGCAGCGAGACCAAGGCAGCTTCCCGAACGAGGTGTGGACCTACGACCCGGCGAAGAAGCTATGGACAGAGCTGCCGCCCGAGCCGGCCTTCGACAGGTGCCATACCTGCCTGGCCTTCGATCCCGCCGCGGGCCTTGCGGTCATCTACGTCGACAGCCGCTGGAACAACATGGCGACAATGGATGTGGACCAGCTGAATGACACCTGGACCCTCGACCTCAGGACCAAGGCCTTCAAGAAGCTCGCCACGCAGGGCTCGCCGTCGCCCGGCATGCTCGGGAGCAACCTCGTCTACGATCCGAAGGACGATCGCTTCATCCTCTTCGGCGGCTACAACACCGACACCGGCCAGTATTTCGACGAAACCTGGATCTTCGATCTCGGCGTCCTCACCTGGACCAGGCTGTCGCCCAAGGTCTCTCCGCCGCCACGCAACTTCTCCCAGGCGGTCTGGGACTCGAAGGTGAACAAGCTCGTGCTGACGGGAGGGGACAGCGGAGGCAACAAGGATCCACGGACCTGGCTCTTCGATTACGCCACGGGGGAATGGACCGGCGTCCAGACCACGGAAGGGCCGGAACAGGCATGCTATGCCGGCCTGGCCTTCGTGCCCGATCTTGGAGGCACCGTCCAGTTCGGAGGCGTCGTGGGCGGAAAGGAAAAGCCCCAGAAGGACACCTGGCTCTTCGACGCTGCCTCCCTCACCTGGAAAAAGCTCGCTCCGCCGAGCGCGCCGACCTACCGTGGCTGGCTCACCCTGACCTGGGACGACATGGACAAGCGGCTTTGGCTGTATGGCGGCGGGGCGAAACGCACCCTGCCGACCGACGAGTTCTGGTACTTCGACCCGGCCAAGACTACCTGGACCAGGATAGAAAGGCCGAAGAAATGAGGGAAGGGAGCCTTCGGACAGGGAGCCGCGATGTTCGAGGCCCTCCCTTCAGGCTTCCTCCTCGATCTCGGAGGCTTCGGCGGCCGGGCTTTCGGCCGCGGCTTCCTTCTTTTTCCTGAGCATCTTGCGCGGCGGCGGCAGGTTGAGCTTGATGCGCCGGAAAACGACGCCGACGTAGCGAAGGAGGGCCCAAAGGAGGAGGATGGCCACGGTGGCCGCTATGACGCGCCAGTCCTTGAGGACCGAGAGGAAGAGATCCGTATAGGGGATATCGTAGGATCCCATGTCAGCCTCCGAGACCCACTATGCTTGAGGCAGCATCGCCATAGAGGTCCTTCGAGAAGAGGACCGAAGCCTCATCATCGAGGCCCTCGAGGGCGAGGCCATAATAGGAGCGTCCATCCTTGTCGAAGCGTCGCGCAACGCGACCGCGGCAGGCACGCTCGCCGCCTGAAAAGCGGACGCGGAGGTCGACGCAGGCGCCGGGCTTGAAACGCGGCTGTCCGGCGCCGAGGCCGATGAGGAAGCCAGTCGGGCTGGCATCGACAACGGCGCTCCTCCGGGGCAGGGGCTGCATCTGTCCATTGTCGTAGTAGCCATGCCGCTTGAGGAACCAGGCGAGGAGGGCCGCGAAATCCCAAGCGAAGTCGAGGGCCCGGAAATCAAAGGGCTTCCGCGAATCGACGCGACTCAGCATCGTTACGACTCCGACGGTATAGCGATAGTAGCGCACCGGGCACCAGAGGGCGGCGGCCCAGCCTTCGCGTCCCTTGGCCTCGAGGAAATCCCGTAGCCGGGCGGAGCGTTCGATCGAAGCGTCGTCGTCAAAGTTCTCGATCTCTTCCTTGAGGATGATCCGGCCTTCCGGATAGGGATCGACGAGGGGAAGGCCGCTCAGGAAGGAGGGCACGAAAAGGGCCCGTCCCATGCTGGCGACGAGCTCCTCCGAAAACTCCCCGGGTCCCTTCCCTTCCTTGAACATGACAACCCGGTTCTCGTCGCACATGTCGGAGGCCTTGGTCTGGAAGCTCTCGACGAGGGCGCCGAGACTCTCCGTCCTGAGGCCGCCGCGGGAAGCGGGAAGGTCGACCTCCGCGTATTCCCTGCTCAAGGGACAGGACAGCTTGAGTCCGCCATCGGGCAGGATGATCTCCACGGAGAGATCCTGGGGTGGGGCCACCCGGGGCCAACGGCGGGAGAGTCCGCGATACATGCTCTCGGGAAAGCTGAGCTCAAGGGAAGTCGCCGCGGATTTCCGGATGGTGCTCTCGAAGACAAAGCCCTGGCCGCGGAAATCGAAATAGACGGAGACGGTATCCCAGGCCTTGAGGAAGGAAGCCTCGCCGCTCTTGAACGAGAGGCAGACGAGGTCGCTGTTGGCTGCCGCGAAGGCACAGGTAAGGGTCTTGCCCTGGGCCTGAACCCGGGCCGGCGTCGTGCATTCCGACGCCGAAACGAGGATGAATTCCTTCTCGACTCGCTCAATACGTGAAGCCACCGGACTCTCCAGGAAAGGAGTATACCATCATTCTCGGAAAGAAACGGATCTTGATGAAGGAAGGCCTCATCTATATCATGTAACGCAGGGTAACACCTCCTGTGTCGTAAAGATACGCCATTCAAGACCGAGTGCCGAGGAGAACAGATATGATCGCCTATACGGATCTGGACAAGACTTCAGCCTTCGGTGAGCTCCAGCGCCTGCAACAGCCCGCGCCCGCAGCTTCCTGGCTCGACGCGGAGCGCGTCAGGGCCTGCGAGATGCACATGGGCGGAGGCTTGCGCTTCAACTGGGCCGCAAGCCCCGTGACCGAAGCGACGATGGCCGCCCTCGACCATCTTGCGTACGAAGGCCAGTTCGTCGATAAATTCCGCCTCCTTTCCTCTGGCGAAGTCATGAATGTCGGCGAGAAGCGGATGGTCCTCCACCACCTCACCCGCGGCGAGCTTACGGGCAAGGTCGTGAAGGAGGGCCGCGACTACGGAGCCTTCTATGCGGGCGAGCTGGCGAAGATCCGGAGCTTCGCCGCGAAGGTCCACTCGGGCGAGCTCAAGGGCTCCACGGGAAGGAAGTTCGAGACCGTCGTCCAGATCGGCATAGGCGGTTCGGACCTCGGCCCCCGCGCCCTCTACCTTGCCCTCGAGCGCTGGGCCAGGGCGAAGGGCCGCTTCCGCATGGCGGCGCGCTTCATCTCCAACGTGGATCCGGATGATGCGGACTCTGTCCTCGCCTCCATCGATCCGGCTGCGAGCCTCTTCATCCTCGTGTCGAAGAGCGGCACGACCCAGGAAACCCTCGCCAACGAGACCCTGGTCCGCGGCCGCCTATCGGCCCTCGGCCTCGATCCCTCGAGGCACATGATCGCGGTCACGAGCGAGACGAGCCCCCTCGCGAAGAGCCCAAATTACCTCGCGTCATTCTTCATGGACGACTACATCGGCGGCAGGTACTCCTCGACGAGCGCGGTGGGCGGCACCATCCTCTCCCTCGCCTTGGGGAGCGACTCCTTCGCCGAGCTCCTCGCCGGAGCCCACGAGGAGGACCTCCTCGCGCTCAACGGGGATATCCGGGCCAACCCGGCCCTCCTCGACGCCCTCATCGGCGTCTACGAGCGCAACGTCCTCGGGCTCGGGGCGACTGCCGTCCTGCCCTACGCCGAACCCCTCTCACGCTTCCCGGCCCATCTCCAGCAGCTCGACATGGAGTCGAACGGCAAGCGGGTGAACCGCTTCGGGAAGCCGGTGAGCTACAAGACCGGCCCCCTCGTCTTCGGCGAACCGGGCACGAACGGCCAGCACTCCTTCTACCAGCTCCTCCACCAGGGCACCGACGTCGTGCCCCTCCAGTTCATAGGCTTCAGGAAGAACCAGATGTCGCATGACGTCTCCTCCGAGGGTTCGACGAGCCGCGAGAAGCTCGACGCGAACCTCGCGGCCCAGATCGTCGCTTTTTCCTGCGGGAAGTCCGACACGGAGGCCAACAGGCACTTCCCCGGCGGCCGCTGGTCGACACTCATCCACGGCGAAGCGCTCGACGCGCGCGCGCTCGGTGCCCTCCTCGCCCACTACGAGAACAAGGTAGCCTTCCAGGGCTTCGCATGGAACCTCAACAGCTTCGACCAGGAAGGCGTCCAGCTCGGCAAGGTCCTCGCTAAGAAGGTGCTTGCGATGCGCGATACCGCTGCCCCGGCCGCGGGCCCCGATTCGGCCCTCGCGGCCTATGCGGCCCTCCTCGGCCTCGGGAAGGCGGACTGACGATGGGCGACTCAAGGGTCATCGCGTTCACGGGCGGCGGCACGGGAGGCCACATCTACCCTGGCCTCGCCGTCATCGAAAGCCTCAGGAAGGATTTCGACGGCCGCATCATCTGGATAGGCTCGAAGAAAGAGTCCGACCGGAAGACCGTCGAGGCCGCAGGCGTCGAGTATTTCGCCATCCCCTCGGGCAAGCTCAGGCGGGACTTCTCCCTCAAGAACCTCGCCGATGCCTTCCGCGTCCTCGCGGGCTATTTCGCGGCGCGCCGCATCCTCGCGCGCGAGAAGCCCCTCCTCCTCTTCTCGAAGGGAGGCTACGTGAGCGTGCCGCCCTGCAGGGCCGCGGCCTCGCTCGGCATCCCCTACTTCACCCACGAGTCGGACCTCACCATGGGCCTCGCGACGAGGCTCAATGCACGCAAGGCGGACCGCGTCCTCGTGAGCTACGAGGAGACGAAGGCGGGCATGGGCCCTGCGCTCGCCTCGCGGACCGTCGTAGTGGGGAATCCCATACGTGCGGCGATCCGCTCCGGCGATGCGGACAAGGGGCGGGAGATACTCGGAGCCGAGCACGGCCTTCCCATCGTCCTCTTCATCGGAGGGAGCCAGGGGGCACGGCAGGTCAACGACCTCGTCCTGGCCGTCCTTCCCGAGCTCACGAAGTTGGCCCTGGTCGTCCACCAGACCGGCGAGGCGGCCAACGCGTCGCAGGCGACGGACGGCGCGGCCGGGGTGGCGGCAGTCGCGGCCGGCCGCTACAGGCCCTATGCCTATATCCGCGACGAGCTTCCCCACATCCTCGCGGCGGCCGACCTCGTCGTGGGCAGGGCAGGCGCAGCCAGCCTCTGGGAGGCGGCCGCCCTCGCGAAGCCCATGGTCCTCATCCCGCTCGCGGGCGCGGGTACGAGGGGCGACCAGGTGGACAATGCCCGTCTCTTCGAGGCGGCCGGCGCAGCGACCGTCCTCGTCGGGGACGATGCAACTCCCTACAATCTCGTCAAGGCGATCGGGTACTACCTCGGCGATGCCGAAGCGCGAAGGGCCGCGGGGCTCGCGGCGCAGAAGCTCGCCGGATCGGATGCGGCCGGCCTGGCCGCGCGACTCATCCTCGAACGCACAGGGGGCTGACATGACCGTACTGGACTGGATCTGCCTCGGCATCATCATCATCCTCTCCATCCGCTGCCTCGTGCGCGGCTTCGTGGCCGAGGTCCTCTCCGTGGCCGCCTGGATCGTCGGCGCAGCGGTGGCCCTCCTCCTCTACAAGCAAGGCGGAGCCCTCATCCATTCGCGTTGGGCGACCGTGCCCGTTCCCGAGGCCATCGCCTTCGCGGTGATCTTCCTCCTCGCCTTCCTCCTCACCAAGCTCCTCGGGAAGATGCTCGAGGAGGGGCTCGAGGCGGCCAACCTCGCGGTCTTCGACCGGATCCTCGGTCTCGTCCTCGGCGCCATCGAGGGAGTCCTCGCGGTTTCGCTCCTCCTCATCATCATCCAGGTGATGGGCGGCATCGTCGACACCTCGAAGATCCTTGCGACATCGGTCTTCGCGCAGAAGCTGCTGCCCATCGTCGGACCCGAGCTCGCGAAGGCCTTCGGCGGCGCGGGCACCATACCGCAGCTCAAGGATCCCACCGGCCTCCTGCCTGCGCCGAAGAAGCCCTAGCGACCCAAGGGGGGAGGAACGTGTTCGAGAACCTCATCGGTCAGGAAGCGGTCGCAGGCCAGCTCAGGCGGGACATCACGGCAGGCGAACTACCGTCGTCGATACTCCTTTCGGGACCGGCCGCCTCGGGCAAGCTCACGGCGGCCCTCGAGATCGGCCGCATCCTCTCCTGCCAGTGTCGCGAGCCGGAGCCTGCGGCCTGGAACTGTTCCTGTCCGGCCTGCAACCGCCACCGCTCGCTCTCGCATTCCGACCTCCTCATCCTCGGCCCGAGGAGCTTCCCCGAGGAGATCGAGGCGGCCTTCTCCCTCCTTGAGCGCGCTCCCGCGAGGGCCAGCGCGTATTTCTTCATCCGGGCGGTACGCAAGCTCCAGAAGCGCTTCGACGCAGTCCTCTTCGAGGGCGAAGAGGCAAGGCTTGCCAAGGCCGCGCCCCTCGTCCGCGACATAGAGGAGAAGCTGGACCTCATCCGCCCCGAGGAACCCGTGGGCGAAGGGGCCTTCGAAGCGGCGCGCGCGATAGCCGACACTGCGGAAAAGCTCGAGGCCCTCGTCCCGGACACGACGCCCGTCTTCCAGGTGAGGGCCCTCGAGTACTGGGCAAGGCTCGCTCCCCTCGGCCGGATGAAGACCATCATCATCGAGAACGCCGACCTCATGCTCGACGCGTCGCGCAATGCCCTTCTCAAGATCCTCGAGGAGCCGCCCTCGAGCGTCGAGTTCGTCCTCCTCTCGTCGCGCCGCAGCGCCCTCCTCGCCACGATACAATCGCGCGTGAGGCCATACATATTCGTCTCGCGCAGGCCCGAGGATGAGGCGGAGGTCCTCGAACGCGTGTTCAAGGCCTCGCCGGACGCCGCCGCGCGTGCCCAGGCCGCGAGGACGGGCAACCGTCGCTCCGGCGCCATCGAGGCCTTCCTCGCAGAGGAGAGGGCCTTTCCGCCGGCAGAGGCCAGGAGGCTCGCGATCTCCTTCATCGGCGCGGTCGCGGCACGCAGGGCCCTGCGCGGCGAGCTCGATGCGGCTATCGCCGGCATGGAATGCCTTGGCGAGGATCTCCGCTTCGCAGCCACGCCCGAGGCGACGCAGGAGCTCGGCGCCCTCGCGCTGGCGGACCTCGCCCAGTCCACCAAGGACTTCGGCTCCAAGGACGAGTCCTACGCCTCGTCCTTCACCGACTTCCTCGCGGCCCTCTCGGGCCTTCTCGGCGAGATGCTGAGGCTCCCCGGCCTCGGGGCCGACGGACTCATCCTCATCGACGAGTGGGCGGCCCTGATCCGCGATGCGCGATCCCAGTTCAAGGGGCTCAACCGCAGTCCGGGCCTCCTGTCGGAATATCTCCTCTATTCAATGGGAAACCCATGAGACGCTTTTTCGAACGCGCCCTTGCCAAATCCTCGAAGATGAACGAGGGCCAGCTCCGCGACCTCCTCTTCGCCCTTGCGGCGGAAAACGAGCGGCTCGAGACTGCCCTCGATTCCATGCTCGACGGCATCGTGGTCTGCGACCGTGAACACCAGCCCATCATCTACAACAAGACGGCCGAGCGCATGCTGGGCCTTGGCGCGGGACAGGGACCTGATCCGGCCGAGCGGCCGCTCTGGCTCGGCATAGGCGACCGCGAGCTCGCCGACTTCCTGCGCGAGACCCTCGAAGGCGAGGAGAGCGTCTTCGACCGCGAATTCGACATCAATGCGCAGGGGCGCGACCGGCTCATCTCCGCAAGCGCCTCGCCGCTTGTCTCGGAGGGACGCATAGAGGGAACCATCGTCCACCTCGAGGACATCACCGACAAGCGCCGACGCGAAGCCCAGCTCAGGCGCGCCGAGAGCCTCGCCTCGCTCACGACCCTCGCCGCCGGCGTCGCCCACGAGATCAAGAATCCCCTGGGCTCCATCTCGATACGCATCCAGCTCATCCAGAAGGCCGCCAAGGGGAAAAAAAGCATCCCCGTCGAGAGCCTCCAGCATCATCTCGGAATTGTCACGGAGGAGATCGAGAGGCTCAACAAGATCGTCGTTGACTTCCTCTTCGCGGTGAGGCCCATGAACGTCGAGCTCCGCGACGGCGATCCGGGCGCTCTCGTGACGGAAACGGCCGATTTCATCCGCTACGAAGCCGAAAAAGCGGGCGTGAGCGTGGAGACGCGGATAGGCACCAACATCCCGAGGGTCCTCCTAGACAAGCGTTATATGAAACAGGCAGTGCTCAATCTCGCGAAGAACGCCCTCGCGGCCATGCCTGACGGAGGAACCCTCGCCTTCATTGTCGAGGCGAAGGATGACGAGGTCCACATATCGGTCGAGGACTCGGGCACGGGAATCGCCGAAGAGGATCTCTCCAAGATCTTCGAACCTTATTACACGACCAAGGACATGGGCACGGGCCTTGGCCTGACCATCACCTTCAAGATCGTGAAGGAACATGAGGGCGAGATCTCGGTGGTCTCGAAACCCGGTTATGGTTCCACCTTCACGATCAGCCTTCCCGTGCCGCAGAAGGACAGGCGACTCATTCCCTTCAGGGAGAGCGCCGGCAGCGAGGAGAGGACCTGATGCGTTTCACCATCCTCGTCGTGGACGACGAAAAGAACATACGGGAAGGCCTCGCGGAAGCCCTCGGCCTCGATGGCTACCGCGTGCGCACCGCAGCCGATGGCGCGGAAGGGCTCAAGGCTGTCGAGGAAGGAGATGTCGACCTCGTCATCACCGACCTCCGCATGCCCTCCCTATCCGGCGGCGAGCTCCTCGAAAGAATCTCGGGCCGCTACCCGGGTCTTCCCGTCATCGTCCTCACGGGCCACGGAACCATCGAGGACGCGGTCGAGGCCATGCGGCACGGGGCCTTCGACTTCCTGACAAAGCCGGTCAACCTCGACCACCTCTCCCTTCTCGTGAAGCGGGCCCTCGACTCGAGCGAGCTCGCGAGGAAGAACAAGGAACTCGAGGCCGAGGTCGAGGCGCAGAAACGGACGAGCTCCATCATCGGCTCCAGTGCCGGCATGAAGCGGGTCTTCGACCTCATCCGCCGCGTCGCACCCACCAAGGCGAGCGTCCTCATCACGGGAGAGAGCGGCGTGGGCAAGGAGCTCGTGGCGGACGCCATCCACAACCTCTCGCCGCGCTCGGGCGGTCCCCTCGTCAAGGTCCACTGCGCGGCCCTCGCCGAAAGCCTCCTCGAGAGCGAGCTCTTTGGCCACGAGAAGGGGGCCTTCACCGGAGCCCAGGGACGCACGCGGGGCCGTTTCGAGCTCGCCAACGAGGGCACGCTCTTCCTGGACGAGATAGGCGAAATCAACCAGAACGTGCAGATCAAGATCCTCCGCGTCCTCCAGGACCGCAAGTTCGAGCGCGTTGGCGGCGAGGAGACGATAGAGACCGATGTCCGCATCGTGGCCGCCACCAATCGCGACCTGAAGAAGGAGATAGCCGAGGGCCGCTTCCGCGAGGACCTCTACTACCGCCTCAATGTCGTCAATATCCACGTCCCCCCCCTGCGGGAGCGTCGGGACGACATTCCCCTCCTCGCCATGGCCTTCCTCCGGGAATTCGCGGACGAGAACGGCAAGAAGATCGAGGGCTTCGACACCAAGGCGAGGTCGGCGCTTTATGCCTATACATGGCCGGGCAATGTACGGGAGCTGCGAAACTGCGTCGAGAGCGCCGTGGTCATGGCCCGCGGCGGCCTCGTCGAAGCCGAAGACCTGCCTCCCTCGGTGCGCTCCTCGGGCGAAGAGCGGGACATACGGATACCCTCGGGCTCCTCCCTTTCCGACGCCGAGAGGATACTCATCCGCGAGACCCTCGCGGCCCAGAACGGCAACAAGAGCCGGACCGCCGAGATCCTCGGCATCGGGCGGAAGACCCTCTACCAGAAGATCGAGGATTACGGCCTCGAGCCGCCCGATGCGGCCGCGGCAGCCGCGGCTTCGGGCGAAGCGCCATCGGGGGGAGCGGCCGCGGCGGATGCGTCGCCTGCGGGCTGAGCGGAAAGGAGGCACGACCATGGCAGAAGGCAGCGTCGGCATTCTCGACATCTTCGGTCCCGTGATGATAGGGCCGTCGAGTTCGCATACCGCGGGAGTGGCGCGCATCGCCTTCCTCGCGCGGAAGCTATTTCCCTATCCCGTGGAGAAGGCCAGGGTGACCTTCTACGGCTCCCTCGCGAGGACCTACCGGGGCCACGGCTCGGACAAGGCAGCGGTGGCCGGACTCCTCGGCATACTTCCCGACGACGAGCGACTGTCCTATTCGCTCGAGCTCGCCCGCAAGGAGGGCTTGCCGGTGGAGATCGTGCCCGAATACGAAGGGCCGGAGCGCTACCACCCCAACACCGCTGTCGTGGAGCTCTGGGGCGGAGGCAAGTACTCGAGGGTCCGTGGAGCCTCGATCGGCGGCGGAAAGATCCGGCTGCAATCCGTGAACGGCTTCGAGGCCGATCTCGACGGATCGCTCGAAGCGATCCTCGTCCTCCACCACGACGAGGTGGGCGTCATCGCGATAGTGTCGCACATCCTGGCTGCGAGCCGCTTCAACATCGCCTCGGTGGTCTCCCACCGCAAGGACAAGGGCGACGAGGCCCTCCTCGTGGTCGAGGTCGACGGCGCCGTGCCGGCCTCGATCGTCGCCCAGCTCAGGGACCTTCCGCCCGTGCGCGAGGTCGTCTACGTACCTTCGCTCAGGTCCTGACGGGAGGGAGCATGAACTGGAAATTCTCGACGGCTGATGAGCTCCTCGCGCGCGTTTCGGAGTCAGGCCTCGGCTTCGCCGACTACCTCGTGGCGCGCGACGCCTTCTACTCGGGCAGGACCGTGGACGAGGTCCGCGCCGAGGTCGCACATCGCATCAGGGTTTCTCGTGCGGCGCTCGATCGCGGCACGGCCGAGCCCCAGGTCTCGTTTTCAGGCATGACCAGGGGAGGCGCCGTCCTCCTCGGCGCCAGCACGGGCTGGCCGGTCGACGACGAGTTCTTCCGCATGGCCCTCACCTACGCCCTCGCGATCAACGAGGTCAACGCCTGCGGCGGCCGCATCATCGCCTTCCCGACGGCCGGCTCATGCGGCATAGTGCCCGGCGTCCTCTGGGCCTGGCGCGACGCCCGCGCCTCTGATCTCGGGCCTGAATCGATCGCCTTCCAGGATGCCTTCATCATGGCATCAGCCGTGGGCATCCTCATCGCGGCAAGGGCCACGCTCGCCGGCGCGGCAGGCGGCTGCCAGGCCGAGTGCGGCGCAGCAGGCGCCATGGCCGCGGCTGGACTCGCGACACTTCTCGGCGCAGATGCCGCGACAGCCCTCGACGCCGCGGCCCTCTCGCTCAAGAACAGCCTTGGCCTTGCCTGCGATCCTGTCGCAGGCCTCGTCGAGGTGCCCTGTACCAAACGCAACGCCTTCCTCGCGGCCAACGCGATCACCGCGGTCTCGCTCTCGAGGGCGGGCATCCGATCGGTCATACCCTTCGACGAGGTCGTCGGCGCCATGAAGTCCATAGGCGACGCGATGCCCGCCTCCGTCCGCGAGAGCGCCGAGGGCGGACTCGCGAAGACGGCGACGGGCATGTCCTTCTGGGAGAAAATCAGGTAGGCTGCGGGCCGGCGTGCCGCGTTGCGCGGCGCGCCGGCGCGAGGCGGGCGTCCACGGAGCGGGCCGCGAGCCTCCGCTTCCTGAGGAGATCGACGAGGCGGACCAGGGCGGCGAAGAGGCCGAGCACGGTCGCATAACCCACGATATTGGGATGGAGGCTTGCGTCGAAGCCTGCGGACTAGGGCCCGCCATGGACAGCCTGTCCGCCGGCGCCGACGCCCACGGCGCTTCCATTTCCCTGCGCGCCATGAAGATGGCGATGGCCGAGATCCAGTCCCCGTGCTGGCCGACATGGACGCCGGTCACGGCGAGGACGAGGTCCAGGATGTAGTCGAGCCTCACGCGGCCCGGGAGGTCTCGCGAGAAAAGCTTCCGCGTGACCGTGCTAGTTCAGCGAGGGATCGGAAAGGCCCATGACGGCGCCAACGGAAGAGGCGAGCTCTGCGAGAGCGCTGTCGGGATCGCGGATAGCGGCGGCCACGGTGGACCGGAAGAGGGGTTCGCGGGTTGCCGCGGCGGTCCTCAGGATGGCCTCGCGGAGGCGGGGCTCCGAGCGGCTATAGAGGGCCGCTATCTCGCCGGCTGCCTGCCTCGCGCCAAGGAGGGCCGCCGAGCGGACAGCCGCCTCGGCAACGCCGGGACAGGGATCGTAGAGGGCCCGCCTCAGGAAGACATAGGCCGCGGTCCTGCCCGAGAGACCGAGCCTGCGGGCAGCCGCCTCCCTCGCGCCTGCATCGGGATCGGAGGCGAGGATCTGGCCCAGGGCGAAGAGGTCATCGCCCGCCGCGAGGACGTGGCGATACCGGGCCTGGGGCCCCGAAGCGCTGCCGGGAGCAGTGCGGGGCCGCGCGGAAAGGAGTTTGTAGGCCCGCGTCACGCGGGCAAACTGGGTTGCGGTCGAGGGATCCCTCGAGGAATCCGGATGGAGACGCTTGGCGAGGCGCCGATAGGCAGTCCGGATCTCCTCTTCCGCCGCATCAGGCCCAAGGGCGAGGATGGCGAGGAGCTTCTCGTCGTTGCTCATGCGTGGAGGGCCTCGCCGCGCCGCGCGAGGAGCTCGCCCACGAGACCTTCGAGCTCGGCCTTGAGGAGGCGGAGCTCGCCTTCGCTCATCGCTTCGGAAGCCTTTCCCGCCCTGCCCGCCGCCTCGTCGAGCTCGGCCTCGAGCCCGGACTCGAGCTCCAGGCCCGTCTTGAGTTCGCCTATCCTCGAGGCAAGGACGTTGGTCTTGGCCACGAGATCGGCTGGCGACTCCGCGGCGGCGCCCCTTCCGAGGTCGGCGATCGAGATGGCCTGGGCCGCTCCGCTCGAGAGGTCCACCGCGGAGACATGGAGGATGTCCGACTCGTCTATGGAGAAATCGACGCGGATCCTCGGCGCACCGGCCTTCCCGTCGGCGATGCCGGCAAGGAGGAAGCGCCCGAGCGAGAGATCTTCGCGGCAATCGCGGGATTCGCCCTGGAGGACGTGGATCTCCACCGAGTCCTGCCGGTCCTCGACCGTGGTGAAAACGCGGCTGCGGGTCGCGGGCACGGGGCTGTTCTTGCGGATGAGGGGCACGAAGGCGCCGCCGTCTATCTCGACGCCATAGGTACGGGAGACGACATCGTGGACGGAGAGGCGTTCCGAGCCCTCGGAGAGGCCAGCGGAGACAGCCGCGCCCAGGGCCACGACCTCCTCGGGGTTGACGCCGCCGGCGGGCTTGAGGCCATAGCGTTCCTCTATGAGGCGCCTTACGAGAGGTATTCGGCTCGAGCCGCCCGAAAGGACGAGGATGTCGACGTCTCCCTTTCCGAGAGAGGCTTCCTTGAGGGCACGATCGGTGAGCTCGAGGCTGCGGTCGATGAAGGGGCGTACGAGAGACTCGAAGGCCTCGCGGTCGAGGTTGTAGCTCGGATGGACTACGCGCGCGCCGGGGCCCTCGCCCACCATGGCGAAGGGCAGCGAGATGTCGGCGTGCTGCCGCTCCGAAAGCTCGATCTTGGCCTTTTCGGCCTGGTCGATGAGGCCCTGGACAAGGAGCCTGTCCTTCTCGACATCGAGGCCCTCGGCTTCGGCAAAGGCCCGGGCCGCTCGCCTGTAGAGCTCGCGGTCGATGTCTCCGCCTCCGAGCCTGCCGTCGCCGCGCGAGGACAGGACATGGCAGGCGTTCCCCTCCTGCCTGAGTATGGTCACGTCGAAGGTGCCGCCTCCGAAGTCGTAGACCAGGATGACCGAGGAAGCCTTGCCCGCAGGCGCCGATCCCGTCCCGGCCTTCCGCTTGCCCTTGCCCGGCCCGAGGGGCTGGGGAGCCTGAGTCGACGCGTACCAGGCCCGCGCGAGAGCCGCCGCGGTGGGTTCGTTGACGATCTTCCTCACATTGAGGCCGGCAAGCCTACCCGCTTCGACGAGGGCCCGTCGCTCCCGCTCCGAAAAGTGGGCTGGCGCGGTGACGACAGCCTCGCGGACCTCCGTGCCGAGGTGGCGCTCGGCATCAGCCTTGAGGGACTTGAGGACGAAGGAAGCTATTTCCTCGGGCCTCCAGGTCCTGCCCCCCATCGAGAGGAGGGAGCCCGAGGCGAGATGGCGCTTGACGCCAGCTATCGTGCTGCCGGGATTGATGAAGGCCTGGTTGCGCGCAGATTCGCCCACGAGGATGTCGCCGCGCGGAGAAACGGCCACGACGCTCGGCGTCGTACGGGCGCCGCGCCCGTTGGGAATGATGGAAGGCCGGTCGCCATCCATGAAAGCGCAGAGGGAATTGGTGGTGCCAAAATCTATGCCGATGACGGGAACCATGACCTAACGTCCTTCAGATTGGCGCCTCTCCTCCTCGAGACTGATGAGGAGGTCCATTTCGGCGACTGTCGTCCCGAGGCGCGCTGCAATGATATCGGCAGAAAAACCCCTCGAGTATAGGTCGAGGGCCTGCTCACGGAGGCTTCTGGGGGGGATGACGCTTTCACGCGCTTCGATGACCTCGATAGGCCGCCGCGGCAGGTCCAACCTGATCGGGCCATCGGCTGTCCGGTATACCGTCGAGCCAAGATCAGCGGCCTGGGTGCCCGCGCCGGGAAGTGCAGGAAGCTTGTCATCCTGGGAAACAGGTGGAGCCGCCGGCACAGACTCGCCCGAACGCTCACGGTGCCGGACAGGCTCGGTATAGGATGGCGTGGCTTCGAGGCCTGGCAGGGGCGGCTGGCCCCGCGGCGCCTGGTAGGCCGAGGCTGCGGCAGAGGCAGGATGAGGCCGGCCGAGGCGGGAATAGACCTCCCTCTCTACGGCCTTGGTTTCGACTTCCTTCCTGATGACGCCCATGCGCCTGTCGGCTTCGTCGAGGAGGGAGCGCAGGGCTTCCATCCTGTCCTCCACGAGGCTGATGTTACGGTCTGTCGTCTGGTTGAGTTCGGTCGTGAGTATGCCCACTTCCTTCCGTATATTGAGGAGGAGGCTGTCGAGCTCAAGGGCCTTCCTGAGCTGGCTTTTCACATAGAGCCAGATGGCTCCGAGGCCGAGGAGGTCGAGGGCGACGAGGATGGCGATGGTGGACACGGAGATCATCCTGTGAGGTCGATATGGGAGCCAAGGTCGGGATCGCGGACAACGTCGCTTTCAGGCGTTTCTTCCTTCTTTTCCTTTTCGCCGGCCTCGGCCTCGGCGCTTTCCTCCGCGGCCTGGCCTCCCCTCTTCTGCTTGCGGTCGTCGACCGGGGGGGCGTTGAGGTCCTTGTCGTCGGCGCGGCGGATGGCCTCCTTGGCCTCCTCCCTGCGCTTGAGCTCGGCGGCGTTCTGTATCGAGGCCTGGAGGGCTGCGCCCTCCTTTTCTGCGGCCTGGTCCTTGCCGACCTGGGAGAGCTGGGCCAGCATGGTCTGGATGTCAATCGGCCTTATAGACATCGGGGCGCCCCCGCTTCACGCTCTCGTCCTCGGGCTCCTCGTACCTGGTCGTGCGT
>Ga0209099_1001378_pt1 | contig 24615 bp, 13 predicted proteins | sample AD_JPNHW2_MetaG_FD_184430 | JGI IMG/M metagenome (GOLD analysis project Ga0209099, IMG submission 184430) | Active sludge microbial communities of municipal wastewater-treating anaerobic digesters from Japan - AD_JPNHW2_MetaG (SPAdes) (version 2) | ecosystem: Engineered > Bioreactor > Anaerobic... | reverse complement strand
TCACGGCCGGCAGCCTGCTCGCCAAACGGCACCTCCGGGTCGCCGTGATTGACAAAAGCTATAACCCGGGCGGTTCCTGCGGCGTTTTTAAGCGCGGCCATGTGACCTTTGACCAGGGCTCCGCGATGCTCTACGGGTTCGGCGAAAAGGGTTTCAACGCGCACCGGTTTGTTTTTAACTGCCTTGAGGAGCCCATCGACGTCATCCGCCACGACCTTTTGTACAGGGTCGTTTTCAAAGGGCGGAAAATCCCCTTTTATGCCGACGTCGGCCGGTTTGCCGATGAGCTTTCACTCATTTTTCCGGAGGAGAAAGAAAACATCCGGCGGTTTTACCGGGACATGCTGAAGACCTATCAGCACGTCATGGTGGAGACGCCGAGTTATGTGACCGCCGATGAGACCGACCCGAAAACGGCTCTGAAAAGCATGCTTCTTCATCCGGTCTCCTATGCGAAGTTCCTCGGGTATTTGAATCAGAGCGCAGAGGACCTGCTGAAGAAATACTTTCGCGATCCGGAGATTTTTAAATTTTTCGATAAACTCACGTCGACTTATTGTTATGCGACGGTCAGGGAAGCGCCCGCGGTGCTCGCGGCGGTCATGTTCGTCGATAACCACGTCGGCGGCAGTTATTATCCTGCCGGCTCCACACTGATGCTGCCGGGTAAACTGGAAAAAGTCATCGAGGAAAACGGCGGCGATATGATTTATGAGAGTGAAGCGGTGTCGCTGGTTTTCGAAGAAGGAAAACCGGCGGGCGTTTTGCTCGGCGACGGCAGGCAGCTGAAAGCGCCCGACATCATCTGGTCGGGCACGGTATGGAACCTTTACGGGAAGCTGATTGACCCGGCCTATACGACGCAAAAAAGGCGCGATTGGGCCAAGTCCCTTGTCCCGACCTATCCGAGCGTGGTGCTTTATGCCGCTGTCGACAAGACCGTGATCCCGGAGGACACGGCTCCGATTGAAATGCTGGTCGGCAATCCCGATTCGCTCGACGAAAGCGAAGTGACCGCCTATCTTCTCAGCATCGACGACAGGACCCTCTGCGCCGAAGACGAACATACCGTCGTCGCCATCGGGCCGACTTTTGAAAAATGGGACCGCTCCGCTCCCGATTATCAAACCAAAAAAGAAGCGGAGAAGGAGCGGCTCATCTCGGTCCTGGAAAAGAGATTTCCGGGTTTTCGCGGCGCGGTCCGTTTTTCGGAACTTGCCACCCCCTGCACCATCGAGCGGTACGCCATGAAAAACGGCGGCGCGGTCGCGGGGCCGAAACAGATGCTGGGTCAGCATCTGTTTCACCGGCTGCACACCCGGACCGAATGGGACAACCTGTATTGCTGCGGGGAATCGACCGTGATGGGCACGGGCACGCCCACAGTGACGACGTCGGGCCTTTCCGCCGCCAACGCCCTGTTGAAAAAACTCGGCAAAGAGCCCTTTGTCTGGAGGGAAGGAATGCAAAATTACGTCAGAACCGTTGAAAAACCGTTCACGGCCGACCGGCTTTATGACACATTCGGCGAGCGGGAGCGTGACGTGATGCGCAAAGCGCTTCGCTGCCGCTTCTGCGAGAAGCCGTTCTGCGCGCCCCGCGCGGAAACCGACGTCCGGGGCATCATGCGAAGGGTCGCCGCAGGCAACTTCGCGGGCGCGAAAAAGGTTTGGCGCGGCATGCCCGCCGATGAATCCGCGCTGAAAGCTTACGAAGACAACTGCGTCCTGGCGCAGGAGACCGGCGAACCCGTCCGCATCCGCGAAGTGATCTCCTTCCTCGGCGACTAATCAAAAAAACGCCGGCCGTAAAATAATAAATAACCCCCGACGATATCAGGCATAAACTCCGGCATCCCGCGCGAAAGCTCCGGGAAGAGGCGCGTTCACCGTCCGCGCCCCTGCCCTGCCTCTCCCGGCCTGCATGGAGAATCCGTTTTCCGTTTTTTGTCGGTATATGTTGATTTGTGCCGAACAGGCTGATATAATGAGCTCAGAGAACCATACATAATCCGATTTCTCCACAAAAAAGGCAAACAGAAGGCCGGTCCTCTCGATGAGGAAGTCGCTCTGGAGCTGCTGAAGAAACAAGAAAAATAAGCGCGCAGACGGGCGCCAATCGGGTGTATTTTCGGAAGGAGGGTTTAATATGCCGGATGAGAAAAAAACAACTGGCTTGAAAAATACCTGACCAACAACGGAAGGTTTCAAAAAACCGACGTCAATTACCGAAAAGCATACGTCCTCAATTCGATTATAGCCATTATGGGGTTCGCTTGCTTTGCGTTTATTTTCATCGACAGTTTGCTTTTCGCTCAGTACACAACCGCCGCGGTGGACGCGGGCGCCGTCGTGATGGCCCTGCTGACGATGCTCTATTTTAAAAAGACGAATCATTATGAGCGGGCGGCTCTGATTGCGGTCGGGGTGATGCTGCTTTGCCTGAGTCTGATGTTTTTTGCCGCCGGGAACCGAAACTATTCCTTCTACTGGCTGGCGATCGTACCTCCCATCATTTACTTTTTGCTGGATCGCAAAACCGCGAGAATCGTTTCGGCTTTTTTCTCCTGTTATATGCTCGTCTTTTTTATCACGCAGAGCAAGTCCTGGGCCCCGGCCGAATTCAATGCCGCGGCGGTTTTCAATATCGTTGGAGCGACATACTGCATCGGCCGGATGATCTCCACGTTTGAGAAGAACCGGCAGGAGGCCTGGGAATCGCTGAAACAGGCAAATTCGGAGCTTGAAAACAGCCGCGGCGAACTGCGGCTGGTCCTGGATTCATCGGCCGAGGCCATTTACGGCATCGATCTGAACGGCGACTGCACCTTCTGCAACCGAAGCTGCCTTGAAATGCTGGGGTATCATGACCGGGAAGAGCTGCTCGGGAAAAACATGCACCGGCAGATTCATCACTCTTACAGAGACGGATCTCCTTTTCCCCGCGAAGAATGCCTGATTTTCAAAGCTTTTTCCACCGGGGAAAAAACGCATTCGGACAACGAAGTATTCTGGCGCGCCGACGGCACCTCTTTTGACGCGGAATATAACTCCTATCCGAAGATCAAAGACGTCAAAATCATCGGAGCCGTCGTGACGTTTATGGATATCAGCGAGCGCAAACAAAAAGAAGCGGAAATCAAATATCTGAGCTGCTATGACCCCCTGACCGGGCTTCACAACCGGAGATGCTTTGAAGAAAACCGCGCCTTTTACGACCGGCCCGAAAATCTGCCGTTATCGGTCATTTTCGGCGACGTCAACGGCTTGAAAATGACCAATGACATCTTCGGGTATGCCGCGGGCGACGCATTGATTCGTAAATCGGCCGAAATCATCAGCAGCTGCTGCAGAAACGCGGACATCGTCGCCCGCGTCGGCGGCGATGAGTTCATCGTGATTCTGCCGAAGACCTCAAAAGCGGATGCCGAGAACATCCTTTCGCGAATCCGGTCCGGGTTTTCGAATGCCCGGATGGAAGCCATCAAATGCAGCATCTCCCTCGGCCTCGATGCCAAACAAACGCCGGAACAGGCGCTGGATGAAGTCATCGCGAACGCGGAAAACGCGATGTATCGCGACAAAACCCTGGGGCGGAAGTCCGTCCACAAAGAGATCGTCGATACGCTCATCGACACGCTGCACTCGCGCTATCCGCGCGAAAAGGAGCATTCCGCCGCGGTCAGCGAACTGTGCGCCGAAATCGGAACCGCTTTGAATCTGCCCGAAACGGAAATGAGCAAATTAAAACGGGCGGGCTTTTTGCACGACATCGGGAAAATCGTGCTCGATTCCGCGATTTTGAATAAGGATTATCTGTCGTATGAAGAACTTGAAACCGTACAGCAGCATTCCGTCGTCGGATTTCGTATTTTGAACCTCTTTGACGATAAACTGGATCTGGCGGAATACGTCTATGCCCATCATGAGAGATGGGACGGGACCGGGTATCCGAGAGGGTTGAAAGGAGAACAAATTCCGCTGATTTCGAGAATCATCGCGGTCGTTGAGACCTATGAACGCGTACTGAACAGAGGAAACCTTTCCCCGAAAGAGCGGAAAGCGGCGGCGCTTGACATCATCAGGGAACACGCGGGAACCCAGTTTGACCCGCAGATCGCCCTGCTGTTTATTTCCGTCATGGAGAAAAGAAACGGAAAAGAGTAAGGCATTCTCCCGTACTCATCGGATTTATGCCTTTCCTTACTCAACGAAACGGTGAAAGGTGCGGTTTCAATGGATAACGGTTCAATCGTATTCGGCGCCGCAAAGGACGTCATCACACCGTGCGTCAAAACTACGCCGATGGGCTTCGGCGGCGTTTTCGGAATGCCGTTTCGGGAGATCCACGACGATTTATATGTGAGAACGCTGGTTTTGGAGGACAGTGCCGAAAACCGGCTTGTTTTAATATCTTTAGATCTTTGCTTCCACGACGACAGCCTGACGGAGGCGCTGCGGGAGTTCGCGCGCGAAAAATACGGCGTCGCGCATGACAATCTCTTTGTCGGCTACACCCACACGCATTTCGGCCCTGCCGTCAAAGGGTATGATTTCAATTTTTATGAGCCCGCTTATGAAGAGTTTTTGTTCACGCGGATTACGCAATGCGTCGGCCGGGCGTTTCTCAGCAGGTGTGAAGGGCACATCGCGCACGGAACCGCGGAGGGGCGCTGGAACATCAGCCGCCGCCTCAAAAAGGACGGCAAAATCCTGTTTGCGCCGAACCCGGAGGGTGAGACCGATAATCAAATCGATTTTTTGAAACTTTCGGACAGGGCGGGCGGCATCAGGGCGCTGCTCGTCAATTACGCGTGCCATCCGTCGAATTTAAAGGAGCGGCTGGCGATCTCCTCCGAATACCCCGGGCGGCTCTGTCAAATCCTCGAGCGGAATTATTACGGATGCACCGCGTTGTTCTTTCAGGGATTCGGGGCGGATTCCAAGCTCCGGATCGGGGCCGACGGCGATCATTTCACGCCGATCGGTTATGACGACTGCGATAAAGCCGCTTCAGATATGGCGGAGCGGATCGACGAATCACTGCGCGCGAAACGTCTGCTTCCGCTTGATTTGCAAATCGGTTCAAAGACGTTCAAAATCCCCGTGCCGCTCGAGATATACCCCAAATCTTACTTCGAAAAAGAGTCCGAAACCCATTCCGGGCGCCCCGGCGTACGTTTTGACAAAACCCATGTAAATGATAACTGCCCCGATTTGCTGCTTTGGGCGTGCGCGGATTACGTAACGGAGCACTACGACGAATTGCCCGGTAAAATCGACTTAAACTGCGGCGTGATACGGCTCAACCCCGATTTTTATATTTTCACCGTGGGCGGAGAGCCGAGCTTTGACGTGAAAAAAGTGCTTTCAACCGCGATCCCCGGTAAAAAGGCGATGTTTTTTGGGTACAGCGACGCCGTCGCCTATATCCCGAGCGACAAAATCATCGCGGAGGGCGGATACGAAGCGGAGGGCTCGGTGACCGAATACCGCCTGAAAGGGCGCATCGCGCCCGGCATCGATGAACTCCTGATCAAAAATTTCACGGACGCGGTAAACGCATTGGAAAAATCGTAGGGCGCGGCTTCCCTGACGCGCCGCTCCCGAAGCGTCCCCCCTTCTCTTCCCTGCCGGCGCCGGCCCTCGATTTTTTCCCTGAGAGGTATGAAAACGGTTGACAATATAAACCGACTGGTATATAATATTTTAGCCGTGAAGACGGTCGTCGGGGTGTAGCGAAGTTTGGTATCGCGCTTGAATGGGGTTCAAGAGGCCGCAGGTTCGACTCCTGTCACTCCGACCATAAAAATAAGAGGTATCTTAACGATACCTCTTATTTTTATGCCCGCAGGGAGGAGTCGAAGACTCCGAACGCCCGACTTTGCGGGCGTTTCACTCCACGACCAAAAAACGCATTTTTTGCCCCGAAGGGAAGGAGCCGAACCTTTCGACATTCTGTCACAAAAGGCACTAAAGGTGCCTTTTTAGGGAGGAGTCGAACCTTTCGACATTCTGTCACAAAAGGCACTAAAGGTGCTTTTTTAGGGAGGAGTCGAAGACTCCGAACACTCGCCGCAGCGGATGTTTCACTCACGACCAAAAAACTCGTTTTTTGCCCTTCGACATCCGAACATCCGCCGCAGCGGATGTTTCACTCACGACCAATAAAATGCAGAGGGACCATTTAGGTCCCTCTTTGATTTATGCCCCCAAGGGGAGGGGTCGAAGACTCCGAACGCCATGGTAGACTTGTTCTGCCTGCAGCGGGCGTTTCACTCCACGACCAAGAAACACATTTTTTGCCCGCAGGGAGGAGTCGAAGACTCCGAACGCCCGGGCAGACTCTGTTATGAATTTCTAGCCAACTTTTTGATCGATTATTTTTAGAAGATTGTCTTTTATGCAGTTTGATAAAGCATACTTTATTATCTCCCCTTGTTTATCTCCATCTTCAGCCAATACAAATATATATTTACCGTCACAGGCAGTTACTTTACCGGAAAATTTCGATATCCTATGAAAAACCCTTTTACCGATATAAGCCTTATAAACATTTAATCCGTCCTTAGATTTAAATTCATCTTCGTTTCTAGCACCTGTATTACTAACGCTATCTGTTTGAGCATGTCTGCCTTCAGAAATATCCTTTTGAAGTTTTAAGAGTTCATGAATCTCCGCAAAATGCGTTTGAGCAAACCATAATTCTTTATTGCCAACAAAAAAGGCGATATGGCTGTCATCATGTACAGTTTTTTCGTTGTAACTCAACAAGTCATTTTTGAGATTGTCCATGATAACTGAATTATTTCTTAGAATTTTGTATTCCGATGCACAATTAGGGCATAAGCATAGATTCATAGGATCGAGTTCGACTTTCGGGTCATTAAAAATCTGAGCATACTCAAATATATTCGGTTTGTGACACATTTGGCAGGCGTATTTATATATGCCGTCATAACGATATATGTTCATCAAATAGGCTCTGATTTCGGCTGCACAATTGCTGACCCGTATATGTCGAACTTTAAAATCATACTCAACAGGATTTGCATAAATAAGCATTTCAGCAGCATGTTTCTTTAATGCTTGCCAGTTTTTAACCCTTCCGATCGGAAATGGGTATTCCTCAGGGTGCGAATTTTCTTTTCCGCTTCCCCCACTAAACTTTGTTTTCAAATCATCGGGAGTAATACCGTATCTTCTTGCCAGTTCAATAGCAAAATATGCTTCACGTTTGCTCACGGGAATATTATCATAATCCTTATTCAACTCAGCTAAAAGATCATCTGAGCTCTTTTTAAATCCAAGCATTTCATAAATGGATGAATCAGGACTGACATTGCCGTAAATCGAATGATTTAAGTCGTGCTTTGTGATTTGGTTTTGCGAAACCAGTTCATTTGATTCGGTATACAACCAATTTCCATTCCATTCGGAATGGCATTTTTCTCGTCGTAGTAAGGATATCAAATCACAATATGCATGATTAATATCCGGCGTATTCCCTTTGATAATAAGTTTACCGGTAAGCTGTGCTTCATTTTCCAATAATGTCTGAAATATGGCTTTTGATTTTAGTATTGAGTCCTTGTTGCCCGGATGTAAAGAAATATATTTTAATGCCTCGGAAATGCATTCCATCGAAAATCTGTAACGAAAATCTCCGTTAGTAGACCAATCCGGATGACGATTGCTGCTATAATAAATGCCGGTAGTTTTCTCAATGCCGGTTACTAGAGTATCAAAAAGATTAAATTCCAATAAGTTTTGAATTGAAACTCCGTTATTTTCGTAGAAATCGGCATCAATTATATATCGATCGGCAATATTTCGAAAATACGCTTCAATATCAATTCCTGTTTCTGAACAGGGCAAATATATCCTGTTTTTATATGGATTGATGAATTTGTTTTCGTTTTTGTTCTTGCAGCGTAAAACGAGATAATTTTTCATCATCTCCACGATTTCTTCGGTATATGCCGGGTTAGCTTTATATTTTAAAAGTATTTTAACATCCTCGATATGCTTCGATGTATCAATGCTTTCTTCAGATCGTTTTTTGAAATCATTAATAAAGAACTCATATTCATTGGGCTTTTCGAGCTGAAGGATGTTATCAAAAAAATCTTTACATTTTTCATAGATTTCACTATCGACAATATTGATATCCTTGGAGGTGATATTTTTCGACGGAAGAAAAACATTCGGTAAAAACTGTGAGCCGATTTTTCGATAGGGTGCCATAAAAGCCCCGGCGGATGTTTTCACAATGTTTGACGTAAGCAGGTTTTGACCGCTTTTTGAAAAGGCATAAGGTACGGTTTCAAGAATCCTGTAAAGTTCAATAAGCCAAGAGTTGCTGCGCGCGGGTAAAAAGTCGGGATTTTTATCAAAGTAACCCCTAAGCGATTCAGGCCGTATCACTTCTATCTTCATTTCGTTCGAAAAAAAATCATATAAATACCTATACTCCTGATTTGATTCAGTGAGAAAAGTCGGCAGCCAATGGTATTCGCAGTAATCGTGAATTAATTCAGACAACAAACCATCGGTAATCAGTTCTGCCAGTTTTTCATTTCGTGCGATTTTGGCTGTTAGAGCAGAGGTATAGCCACCGCGTTTACATGGGAGGATTTTTTCATTAGATAGTTGTTTTCTTGTTGTTTCAAATAAAGTACCGAACAACCCAAAGTGTTCGAATCTTGCGGCATTAGTAGGCAACGCCCTGATAAAGCTCATATTGAGATTTTTAGTATTCCTTAGCTCTCTGATACTTTCGCTGAGCAAAATACCGGTCTCTTTTGCCAATTGAATATTATCGAGATCGTCACAAGGGATGCTGCTGCGGTTTGGTGTTGTTCTGTAAGGACCCTGCACGATAAAATCCAGTTTACTCTCTGTTTCCGTTGGAAAGTACACCGAAATATAAGGTGACTTGAGCTTTTGACATTCGTATTTTCCGTCATCACTCACTTTGACCGGGAAAGCGATATCCACTGTTCTATGTGAATTATAATCAATGCGGCGCGAAAATTTTAAATACGAAATTTTTTCTTCGTTTTTTAATGTGGATTCCCCAAGAGCAGATACCAAAGAGCAATGATCATTCAACAATTTTTTATCAAGTTGATATTTGCCTTCAATTCTTGAACCTTCGATATTTATTTTATATTCAATTAAAGAAAGATTGTTCATAAATAAAAGCGTCGTAATACCTAAGTTTTGTAATCTTTGCTTGAGACCGTTGTTTAAAATATCAATGGAACGATAACCTGAAAATGACTTGCCGCAACTATAGGGGAATACAAACTTAGTCGTGAAATCGGATTCGATTTCTGTTTGCGGAATATCTTCAGGATGAACAAAGTCATATATCTGAACGGCAAAAGGGTTTGCGTTATTAGGAAGCTGCCCCTTATAATTCTGTGGCATACTATAAAGTTTAACAGTGTCACAAATGCCGAAAACGGATTTAAAGCCGACTCCGAATTCGCCGATTTGATTTAAATTTCCCGCCTTGTCGGATTGCCCAATATCACACAGCCTTTGGAGATTCTCTTCCGTAAACGGTTTCCCATCATGATATACCTCCAAGCGATCCTTATATTGAACGAACTTAATGCTTTTTGCTTCCGCATCCTCCGCATTCTGCAGCAGTTCGTAAATAAAATGTGCTTTATCGGTATAAAGCTGGATGATTCGTTCAAGCGCTCTTCTGAGCATTCCGCTATTGTCTTGTTGGATTTTAATTTGATCGGCGATGTTCATAATCATTCTCCTTTAATTTCGACAATTCCATTTGCAATTAAAGTTGTGTGAATGTCCGCGCATAAAGTGCTTTCTTCGATAATTTGGACCTTCCTTTCATAAACCGAAGATGCTGATTCGAGTTCGCTTCGATACATACGGTGTATATTTTCGTCGAAAGTATCTTGAATCAGTTTTTCAAGGCTCCGCTTCCGACTCCGATAATTACCCCCGATGCTTTCGAGTTTATAGGAAGCTGTCATTTTTGCTGCAGCTATATGAGCTTTTTTCTCATTCATCCACAGCGATACCTGACGGTTCTCCAAGGTACTAAAAACCTTCGAATCAACGGCTGCGGAAGCGGAACACGATTCAGCATCCTGTAAAATTTCAGTCAGTTCATTTTCTACGATTTCACTTTGACAAACGGGAACCAATCTGACCTTCGGATTTAAACCTATATAATTCCATGCGTAAACTGAAAATGCATACAAACCCTTTGGCAGCGTGTCAGAATAATACCTCAATTGTATATAGGCCGTTTCCTTTGATGAAAAGTAAAGCGCGGCTTGTTTCACAAGCGGGTGGACTGCGGTAATAAAAAACGCATTTCTTTCTTTTTCCGCAATTTCCGGTACAAAGGTTAAAGTATGCATCGGCTCCGTGCCTTTCAAATACCAATCCCAACGCCGCTTCACGGCAGACCTTACATCAGATAATTTTCTGAAATCATCACGCAAGATATCCCGAGCATTTTTAGAGAGTCGAATTCGTTTCAGATCGGATTCGCCGATAATGAACTGACCTTCGCCAAGCCGGAATGATAAATAACTCTCCACCAAATGTTGAATTTTTGAAGGTGAAATCCATGGATTTTCAGCTTCTTTGATTTCATTTGCGACCGTATAATTCGACAGATCGAAGCCAAACAATTCTTTTTCTTCGTCTTCAAGCCTCGACAGTTCCTGAAGTCTTCGAACCTCATTATCAGCCATCTGCTCAAGTTTTACCCGTCTCTCAGCGTCAGTGAGACTTGCATCGGCTACAATTTGCTCAATCCGGGAACCTATCTCGCCGAGAACTTCTTCACATTCGCCGATACTTCTTTCAAACACACCGATTCGCATTAAACATCTTGAATAGATATCGGCATCTACCGTGTCAGCAGTGATAATATTATAGATGTTTACTGCCTCGCTCTTTTGCCCACGGCGATCAATTCGCCCGATTCTCTGTTCGATTCGCATCGGATTCCAAGGTAAATCATAATTTATCATGGTGTCGCAGAATTGATAATCCAATCCCTCTGAGCCGACTTCGGTAAACAGCATAATATCGATTGCATCTGAATCGGTTTTTGGGAGTTCAAATCTTTCCCGAAGGTCCCGTCTGATCTCGTCTTTCACACTGCCGTCTATTTGAGCGACCCGGAGATTGAGCGCTTCAAGCTTGCGTTTTATGTACGCCAATGTATACCTGAACGTGCTGAACAGGATGATTTTATTATTATCATATTTTTGCTTTTCGAAAATAACAGTTTTAATACTGTCAAATTTGGGATCGTCTTCGGGAAGATTATCAGCCAATTCCAGCACGTGTTTCGCCAGCCCGGAAAATGCACCCTCTGCAATATTTTCGAAATCTTCTGTTTCTATATCAAATTCCGGATCATCACACAACTGAACAAACCGACGGTCGATAATATCTCTGATGTGCGGAGCCAATCCGAAAATGCAGCTGGCAGCCTGCCTTCGAATGGTGCTCATCATGAAAGGCACAGAACGGGCATTATGGAGGATGGATAACGCAGAAAATTCAAATTTCAACAGCTCGTCATGCAGTTGCGTTTGAATTTCCGTAAAGTTTGTTTCAACCGTAAATGTTCGACGAACGCAAAAATCCTGTATATCTTTCCTTCTTGTGCGATTCAGCATCGTATTAAAGCTGTGCAAAGATTCAATGTCGGAAACAAGCTTTACCCGTTCTTCTCTGGAAGCAGGAGCTTTTTGCAAACGGTTGATGACATCAATATATAATGGGTTTTTACAAATCACATTGTCTCCCCATTGCGTAACCGCAAGGTTTTCCAACTCGTCAATTGCTTTTTGCTGCCAACCCTCAGCTGCACCGCGGATAATTCGAGAACACCTGGAGATATAGGCATTTGGCAAAGACATCATTCTAAAAACATCTTTATCCATAACAACATCCGGACGGAGCACATTCAATAAAGTAAAAAGGTCATCATCACTTGTCTGAAGCGGAGTGGCTGTCAGCATAACAACAGCGTCCGCATGTTCGCAGAAATAACGAACGCACTTATACGCAAATGCTTTCTCTTTATCTAAACTCCCATTTCTGATATGATGCGCTTCATCGATGATAACCAAGTCAAAGTGCGGCGCAGGGTCAAGGTCTAACAAGCCGTAGGATTTCTTTTTCTTTATGGTTTCCCCTTGATATACTCTGTTATCAAGAATCGAATAAGGTATGATTGATTTATTAAACCGTGAAGGCCACTCACCGTCTCTGTCGGTATCGGATATAATTTGGCGAAGAGCTTGTCCGTCTAACGGGGTAAATTCCTCGTCAAAGCGTTTCATTTCAATTTCCCATTTTCGCTCTGCTACAAGCGGTTTCGGGCAGATAATCAAAACATTATCAAGTTCATTGCGAGCTTCAAGCTCTTTGATAATAAGTCCCGCTTCAATTGTTTTACCGACGCCGACACTGTCCGCGATTAAAATTCGTGGTTCGTCAGATTTTATGAGTTTAAGCGCCGGTCTGAATTGATAAGGCACGAAATCGATTCTCGCCGAATTCAGTGAATAGAGATTGCCGGCAGACGGATTGTTAATCTGATATGCGGATAAATAACTTTGGAATGTATCCAGGTCCAACCAATGATAGGAAGGCGTCTCAATAAGTTTGATTTGTCCATCGTAGAATGTTTTTAAATCCCCGTCCACGAAAACTTCGTATTTTTTTATTCCGTTTATTTCGGTAACAGAAAAAACCATTCCGCGGGTGTCCGGCGATCCGGTCAAATATACGCGATCCTTTTCTTTAATTCCTGCGTCAATTGGAACGGAAGTAGCGGCGGTCGATTCGGCTTCCGAACAAATCTTTGGTTCGGAAGGCAAACTTGCAAAATCGGCGGCGGAAACATCCTCGTAAAATTTTTCAACTTCTTTTATTAATGCATTTGGGCTCATTAATTGCGTAAAAAAGCTCTTAAGAGTGTTGATATCGTGACCAACAGCATCTTTTTCGGGGATGCAACCGGCACAGTGTGCCCAGATATTTCTAACTTTGAACATTTCGCGGATGCACTCCCGCTCGGATGTCGGAAGGAATGCAAAAGAACGCATATCGTACCATGACCGGTCGGTTATTCTGAGAAGAGCAGCCAAGTCAAGCCGTTCTAAACTGGAATACTCATTGTCAACGGCAAGATTGCGCTGTGCGAATGACAAATTGCCTAAAACGCACTCCTGCCACCAATTTTTTGTGACTTGCGGAAGCATTTTTCCAAGCCAACCCGCAAGTTCCCGCGTAGCAGTATGCAGGAACTCGTTCATTTTGCTGACAATATATTTCTCGTCCACAGTTTTCCTCCAAAAAATGATTATGTCAATTATCAAAAAAGCCGTCCGTGTAGAATACATGATCCAGTTCTTCATTGGTCATAACATGAGACACCTTATCCCGCACAGCGCTTTTTGACATATCAAGTCTCTTGAAACCACCTGATTTATCTTTTCGGATAAGCTGAATTCGGCCGACTCCGGGGTTTTGCCTTGCATATTCGGCAAACCCTTTTGCTTTTCCGAGGTTATCGATTCTCGTCGGATCATGCGGCTCCAGAATATCGACCACATAACCGGTTGAATCGTCTTTTCGGATAATGATAAAATCAGGATATGTCGGCTTTTTTTCGCCGTTTATTTCATAAGGAATGCACAAAGACCACGGTTTTCTTGGGGGATTGCGAAGCCAGAAAACGAATTTTTCATTTTCTTGTTCTTCTTTAAGAACCCCTTGTTCCCAACCGTTCAGAGATATGGTTGCTTTTCCCGAATCATCGACAAAGAGATGGTCTGTATAGTCTTTTCCATCCGACGCGTGATCATAAATAATTGTTTCGGGAAGCCGGAAATTATGTTTGCTTACGATATCTCCGTCCGATACGATGCCGTCATACTTCTTTTTATATTTATCAGGAAAACCTATCGTTTTCCGCCTGTACCGATCGTTGATCTCATGGAACTTCTCTTTCGCATATTCGTTCAGTTTGTCCATACAGGCACTGTTATCGGTGAAAATGATGATATCAATTTTGTAACTGCTCGGATTATTATAATCTGCGTATTTATTACCATAAGAAAAGCTTATGCCCTCGTTACCGAGTTTGGTCTCCGCAAGGCGGAACTGCCGTTCAATATCCGTATCCGTTGAGGAAAACAAGTCGTGAATCTGATGATTGTCCACAGATTCGCCGAAAACATCAAAAACCTCTGTGTTCATTTTGAACTGCATAACTTTTTCTGCTAAATCCCCGTATTTATTGGATGATTTTAATGTGCAGATATAATTGTGGATTATATCAACGATTTCATCGGCAACAACTTCAGAAATATCGTTATCATAACCCGATTGGCTCAGTAAACGAACAAGAGCGAATAAAGACAACAAGTAATTGCTGATTACGACGCTGCGAACATCATAAGTCAGTAAACCAAGTTCGTTAATTGCCTTCACGACTTCTTCTCTTTCCGAAATTTTCATGAAAGGAGCGGGATTGCCTGCAAAAGGTTGGTTTAATTGGGTCTCTGCCTCTTCCGATTTTGATGCATTTAAATCGATGGGTTGAGTTACTTCATCTTGTTGTTTAATCGAAGAAGATTCATCGTTAATACCCGTTCGTGATCCCGAACCGGGTTCCTGTGTCTGCGTTGGTTTAATACTCACTTGCTTAATACCTGCACTGTAGTTCGGACGGACTGTCAAGGTTTCGTATTTTTTTGAACCGAATGATTCCTCGCATACGTCTGTCGGAATGCTGCCTCCTTCAGTGCTTTGAAATGCTTCCACAACGTTCTTTACTGTGCCGACGCTGAAATACGGCAGGTACAGATGAACATCGTTCAAAATATCATCAACCTGGATGTGCATTTGCATAGGCGTCCTGACCATTCGCCCAAGAAGCTGCGCAATATAAGTTGCGTCGGCTGCATGTCTGAACGACATCATGGTCTCAGCACGGGGACAATCCCAACCGGTTGATAAATTCTCTTTAAAGAATACAACTTTTATTCGTTTATCATCGGAAATTCGGGAAGGCTCTTCATACCTTACATCAATTCCGTTTACGCGCAGAGTCGATGTTGTCTGACCGAATGTATGAACCACATCGCCATCCTGAAACCGCATACCGGTTCGTTCTTCAATTATCTGCAGACAGTCATCCAAATCGGTGTCCGAAATACGTGTTCCCGTGCTGTTTTGTACCTGGACTACAAATATAGGATTCACATAGGCATAATGCTGTTCATAACAATACTGTGACCAGTGGTCCCATTTTTGTTTCCAGTCATCAGCGGCTGCCTGAAGAACCGCCATTTCATTGTTTTTCGTATCCGGATATGTAATTACAATTCTGTCTTTCAACAGCCCCGAAACGCGAACTTCTTCTTCGGATGTTTTTACAAAATATCTGGTCGACGTCGTGCCGGCGACAAGCGCATTGAATCGGTCGACTGTTGCGCTGATTCCGATCACAAGCGGCATCTGAGGGAGATCATCTTCGGGGCTGCCGATCAGAAACTTTTGCATGATGGTGGTTGCTCGACCGGCTTCGCGTCCCTGCATGCCCCGGTGTGCCTCATCGATTATAAAATACAGACGGTCATATTTTTCAAGTGCGGTATTGCGCAGTGTTTCCCAAATGGTGTATTGCCGACCGTCCGAATGCTTGGTCAGGTTGCTGCTCTTGCCGAGTTTTTGTGTATTCAAGAAATAGATGTGGCCGTCTTCAAGAGTTTCCCGATCAAAGGATTCATCTTCAACGGTAACACATTGGTCCAAACGGATTTTATCCGCTTTCAAATCGAACTTTTGTTTTGATTGTGCGTTGAGTTCAGGTGAATCCGAAAGCCAGACGAAAATTGCATCGGGTTGGTCAGAGTATAATATATCGCCGAACAAAATGATTTCGACAAGAGACGCCATGATAATGGTTTTACCTGCTCCGGTCGGCGCTGTATAGGAAACCACCTGAGGTGTACGGGTATGGCGATAAGAACAGAGCGCTTCGGCTGTTTTAGCTCTCAATTTTGAAAGCGCATTTTTTTGAAAAGTGTATAATTCGACTTTCATGTGAGCTACCTCCTGCAGTTGATACGGAAATTATCCAGGTAATCGCGGTAAAGCTGAAATGTCATTTTACCGTCCATCCCCGAAATCATTTCACGATATCCCGCTTCCGAATTTGTTACGATGAACACCGTCTTAATCTCCGGATACTTGTCCAGTTCTTTCTCAAATTCAAGAAAACCGTGCTCGTTGATAAGAACGGCGAATTCATTTTGGGGCAAGATCATCATATTAGGAAGCCCATCGTTTTGTAAAGTCGGGCGTTTTCCGGCAGCGCCTGATTTTAACCACAAAAGCGGAAGTATTTCTTTGAACTGCTTTCCGAGCGCAACCGCGTTTTTATCAAGAAAGCCGAGTTTGAAGTATTCACAGTTGGAAGCAAAGCCACCCGACATAGCCCGCTCGCTGCCGAGGTAATCTCCTTTCAGCGGGTTTCCGTTGATATCATGACCTTCGATACTGCAAACGGTACGCGGCCATGTGACATAGCGGGCAATACCGAGCTTTTCCCATTCTGGATCTCCGGGTTGAAAACTTTGTGCTTTCAGCGTTTTTGCCTCATCATCGGAGACCTCATTGTTGGTGACCATGATGCAGCGACGGTGACCGCCATCTTCCGCATTAAGTAGATTTACAGCATGAAGCGTTGTTCCAGAGCCGGCAAAGAAGTCTACAATAAGAGCGTTGGGGTTATTAAGGCAAAAGAGTTTAATACAATCCTCAACAGCATACAAAGATTTTGGGAAATCAAATCGTGTTTCGTCTAATATGTTTTTTAAAACTTTCGTTCCGTAATCACGTGCATCATGCGTCTCAAATGACCACTGAGTTTTTGGCATTGCCTTTCTAGATTCAAGATTGCTTGCAATAATCCCGCCATCTTCGGTGTATCCTCTTACCGACACTTTTCCTGTTTCAATATCTTTGATTGTCCCGGAAGATAAATAAGATAAAGCAAATTGTTGAGGTTTATCTTTTTGATATTTCGAAGCTTTTATATATCCTTTTTCGACGAGATGTCTACATGCATTAGGTGTAACACTCCACATCATTTCAGTTCCATCATCACGCACGGGAAAAACTGTTTCGCAGTTTTCCATTTTACTAACTGAAAACCGATTGACCTCTGACGTGATTGGATCTCCGACTTTTATTATTTTATGTGTATTTTTATCTATATACAGAGGATAAAATTGCGATGGTCGAGAAGTGCGTATATTTGCTGGATTTCCTCTACGGAATGATCTCCAATGAATATCGTCGCCTTCTTTTTGGTAATTAGCATTATCAATCGGCGTTATCGTATAATTACCGTTCATTACAAAATATATGAACTCATTAACTCTGCTAAAACTATTAAATCTTGCTGCACCGCTTCTCGCGGTTAATGTGCTGACCATTTGTATATTTGCTTCCGGAAACATTTCCTCCAATAAACACCCGAGATGCAAGTATTCTTTTTCGTCGATAGTTACAATTAGAACTGAATTGTTTGGATTCAGAATCCGCTTCGCAATCTTCAGCCGCTTCTGCATCATGGAGAGCCATTTGCTGTGACGGTATGTATCGGAACTATCAACATAATAATTATTATATTTCCAATCTCTTGCGCCGGTATTGTATGGCGGGTCGATATAGATGCAATCAACCTTTTTCGGATAGAGATATTCGAGCAATTGAAGCGCATGGTAATTATCCGCTTCAATTAAAGTATGCCATAACTTGCTGTCCGGCGCGTTCTCAACAGCATCGACCGGCAACAGAGTCGGGTATATCGGCTCTCCGAATTGAGCAATCGCAACCAGGTCGGAGAGCGCGATGCTTTCTTCAGAATTTGTTGAACGGCGAACGCATACAGCGATGTCGTTATGAATCTCCTTGACACGATATACGTCGTTCACTTCGCCGGCTTTTTTCGCTGCAAGAGAATCGCGGCGTATCTCGATGCCGTAAAGCGGAGTGCATTCCGGGATATGTTCCTCAAAGACAAGCCCGAACTTTTTTTGCTTTGAAAGTTTATTGACCTCTTGTTCCAAACGTTCACGAAGTTTTTTATCTTCGATTTGCCTTATCAGATCGTTAATTGCCGCCATTCAATTGCCTCCCGGAAATTTATGAAATCAATTCAATTTAAGACCGCTTTTACTTATTTCGGAATACATTCATAAGCGAAAGAATACGTTCCGAATATACAAGCCCAAACTACTATTAATTTACAGTATACTACAAAAATGGAATAAAAACAACCAAATTATACAAGTTTTTAAACTCAATATGTCACTTCATTGAAAGAGAATCTGCTAAGTTTTTATTATCAGTTATTGCATGTACCAAAATGAGTGCAGACATTGAATTATTATAATAAGAATCATTGATATCGGTGATGTTGAAAATGGAAGTATTTAGTGATATTATGGAAAGTGGTGTTACGCAAATTTCTAAATTATTATAGCCCGAGGTGATCAAACGCCCTTTACCATCGTCCGGCAGGACATCACAAAAACGGAGGTTGCCGTAATCATCCACGCTGCGAACACTCGAATGAAATTTGGAGGTGTCTTATGAATACATACGAAAACAATTTGATCCTGAGTTCTGAGCGGGCATTCTTGAAGAACGATGAAAAGTTTGTAAAAGCATTTCAGGGTTGTCAAATCGGAACTTTATTTTCACGAAGTGAGATTGTTTATCGGGTTGTGAATAAATACGGCTGCAATCCGACAAGTATCATCCCAAGCGATCATTGTTACAATCGCATCAATAAAGGTTTGGATTTCGATAAAGTTCCGCTTCTTTTTGAATATACGGATGATAAACGATATATATATCTAGGTGTCGATTATCCTTACACGGGAAAAGTCTTTCACAAGCCGAAAAGCAGCTGTTCCGAAGTCGTTGTCGGTGAATGGAAAGACGGAAAAATCGTTTGGTTGAATACCCCAAGGCGATGACAGAGCGAAACCGGAGGGCTTTTATGAACATACAGATATTCGGCACCTTGAAATGCTTCGACACCAAGAAGGCGCAGCGGTATTTCAGCGAGCGCAGAATCAAGGTGCAATTCATTGACCTGAAAGAAAAGCCGATGAGCCGCGGGGAGTTTTTGAGCGTGAAATCCGCCGTCGGCGGCTGGGACAAACTGATTGACGAGAACTGCCGGGATCAGGACTTGCTGACTCTTTTCAAATACCTGACTCCCGACGCAAAGGAAGAAAAAGTCCTTGAAAATCAAATCCTTCTCAAAACCCCGATCGTCCGAAACGGCAGGCAAGCCACGGTTGGCTACGCCCCCGAGGTTTGGAAAACATGGGCGTGAGAGCGCACGGCGCATTACATACAATGATGTTTGATTCGGATGAATAAAACGATGTTTTGAATCCGACAGCGAGAGGTGATCAAATGCCCTTTACCATCGTCCGGCAGGACATCACAAAAATGAAGGTCGACGCCATCGTTAACGCCGCGAATCCCGATCTCGCGATGGGCGGCGGCGTTTGCGGAGCGATTTTTGAGGCGGCGGGCAGTTCCGAACTGCAGGCCGCCTGTGATCAGCTTGCGCCCATCCGTATTGGCGACGCGGTCATTACGCCGGGGTTCGCGCTGCCTTCCAAGTTTATCATTCATACCGCCGGGCCGATATACCGTGACGGCAAGCACGGCGAAGAGGAATTGCTGCGCTCTTGCTACCTGAACAGTTTGAAGCGGGCGGCGGAGAACAAGTGTGAGAGCATCGCGTTTCCGCTCATTTCAAGCGGTATTTACGGGTATCCGAAAGCCGACGCGCTGCGCGTCGCCGCACAAGTGATTCGCGTTTTCCTCGAAGAACACGACATAGACGTATCCCTGGTGGTATTTGATAAGGAAGCGTACACCGTCAGCGAACAGCTGCTCGGAGAAGTCAGAAGTTATATCGATGAGCATTATGTTAAGGAGCAAAGCTCCCGGGAAAACGAATTTCGCCGAACCCGGCAGCTTGACGCCGCGCGTTCTTTATTGAATGAAGCCGATCTTTCCCGCTATAACATGCCGGTAACGAAGCAGGCACCGCTTGCGCCGCATGCGGCGCAGGTCGATGCCGGCATTGATGATCTGGTCGGTAAACTGGATGAGCCGTTTTCCGAGACGCTGCTGCATCTGATCGACGCCAAAGGCCGAAAAGACGTTGAAGTCTATAAACGCGCCAATCTGGACCGGAAGCTGTTCTCGAAAATCCGGACCGGAAAAGGGTATACGCCGGGCAAGCGCACCGTTATCGCCCTCGCAATCGCGCTGGAGTTATCGCTCAGGGAGACGGACGACCTATTGGAGCGGGCGGGATTTGCCCTGTCCCACAGTCAGAAATTCGACGTGATCGTCGAATACTTCATCGTCAACAGGCATTACGACATCTTCGAGATCAACGAGGTCCTTTTCAAATACGACCAGCCGCTGCTCGGAGGGTGAAAGCAAAGAGACAATCGCCATCTAAAAATAACTTTACAATTTTGTCGCTTTCAAAGCGACCTTATTTCATCGCCGATGAGGTATCTTTAAGTCACAAAACTTGAGGAGGACACGGCAATGAAAAAAGGATTGACGGAACTGGTTTTTATTCTCGACAAGAGCGGCTCGATGGCGGGTCTTGAGCATGACACCATCGGTGGGTTCAATTCCATGCTCGAAAAGCAAAAGGCGGTTGAAGGCGAATGCCTGATTACGACAGTGCTGTTTGATCACACGTATGAACTGCTTCACGACCGCACCGACATCCGGGCGGTGAACCCCATCACCGAAAAGGAATACGCCGTCGGCGGCATGACCGCCCTGCTCGACGCCGTCGGCAGGACGATTGACAAAATCGACAAAGCGCAGGAGCACACCGCGGAGGAATACCGCGCCGAAAAGGTGATGTTCGTCATCATCACGGACGGCGCCGAAAATTCGAGCAAAGAGTATTCGGCTCCGGCGATCAAAAAGGCGATTGAGCACCGAAAGGCGAAACAGGGCTGGGAGTTCGTGTTTCTGGGCGCGAACATCGACGCGGCGGAAGCCGCAGGCAATCTGGGCATCGGCGCGGACCGCGCGCAGAATTACCACGCCGATGCCAAGGGTACGCGCCTCAATTACTGCGTGATGAGCGACGCGGTCAGCGCGTATCGGACGCATTCGGCAATGCCGGCGGATTGGAACGCCGAAATCAAAAAGGATTTCGACAAGCGTCAAAAGCCGAAAAAATAAACCGTAGTAATTTAAAGGGGCGCAAGGCGTCGTTAAAATGACGCCTTGCGCCTCTGCCTTTCAGAAAACGCGTGAGCGTCGAGATAGAGAATTTATCGGTCGTCGTAAAAACCCGAATACTTGATATCCATAACAAGCATATCGCAGACTTTTGTAAAACCTGCGGACGATAAATCAACACCGAATATTCGTTCAAGGTCAAAACCGGTCAGGTCCATGAATTTTGTGCTTGCAGCATACGCAGACAGGCATTTGTGAAATAAAATGCCCAGGTCATTCACTGTCATATCCGATAATTTTGTAGAATATCCGACGGCGCTTACATCAACGCCGAGCAGCCAGCCGAGATCTCTGCCGGTCATGTCTTTCAATCTCGTGTCGTAGATTGCCGCAGGACACGGACCGAGCCCGAATAAATCGGCGACGTCTCTTCCGGTGAGTTCAACCACTCTTTCATAACTGTCTACATATTTACCGCTGTGAAGAAATTTGCATTCTGCAGCAGTCATCAGGTGTGCATAACGGATGTTGATTCCTACCGTTAAAACAAAAATACCGATAGGAGCCAAATAACAAACGTCAAATATTGCGAATCCGACAATGGTTGAAACCGCTCCCGAAAAAACAAACAAGGAGCCAAAAATTTTTCTCATAATATCCCCATTTCATGATATGCATCAAGTTCATTGAGCTCCGATTCAAGGCGATTTCTCAAGATGAGATTCAACGCACTGACAAAATCCGATTTTCCCAAAACGGCTTTCTGCGCAATCAACAGTTCACCCTGAGGGAGCTCGTTCATATAATAAATCAATTGGCTGTACAATACGCCTGAACAGGTAAAAAGACGACCTGTAAATGGGTCTTCGCCGATGTGCTTGAAACGCATCTGCTCTTCCTGCTCCAAAAAAATCAACGGGGTTTCGGAATCTAAGTAATAACATACCAAATCCCCTTTTTTAAAAGGGCAGGGGATCTGCGGATGATAAGCATTCAGCTGCTTTTCCGGGTCATAGCCTTTTAGATGATTTTGATTAAACTCGCTGATGTGAATGATTTGCCCGTTCGGATCAAAAAATGCCGTTTTAAAATATTCCCGGTCAACAGCCGCTTTGGTAATCATGAATTTCTTATCTTCATCGTGTTCTTTGCACCGGTCAAAAACGGGCTTGAAGACACTGCTCACCCATGAATCCAAGTAACCGTGGAAAATTCCTCTCCTGTTGGAGAAAAAGACATAGCCGTCCTCCGTATTCGTAAACGATTCCAACTTGCCGTGCATCCATTCTGTTATCGGCTTAAGCGTTCTTTGATACTCATCATCCTCTTCTTTAATGGCCAAATAGGCATCGAGCCGGTCTTTCATCGGCCTGTGGCTCCGGGATACAATCGCTGCCTTTTCACGAGTGCTAAAGAATTTTCCAACTCTCCTGCACTCTTCGCGAACTTCAGGCGAGGGGATAAAGTCAATTACATCAAATGGCATATAACTAAACCTCCCTGTGTTATGGAAAGAGATTAAAAAATCCCCCCGGCGGATAGTTTAATTTTAGCCGGGAGGATGTGATGTTATTGGGGCATGTATTTGTTGGGAGGGAAAACTGAGATTTCTTATGCCTTCTCTTGTTTTTTTATCAAAGCATTAATCAATCTCTCTGAATCCGCTCTTGATAGAAACGGCGTTTTCATTGTAGAAGCGAAGAAAAATCCTTTACTCAATACTTCCTTGATCTCTTTAGCTGATATTGCGACCGGCTCTCTTGTTCCTTCTTTATATTTAGGTTTAATTTGAATATCGACATCATGGAATAATCCGCTCTCACATTCTTTAACCTCTGTTGATGTTATTCTGCCTGCAGCAATAATCCCTTTCCCTTTACTGTAGTAAAGAACATAATCGTCTTTCTTAAAGGATTTTATGTATCTCTTGGGAGAACCATAAGCACTGACCCTGTTATTATTAATCATATCGTTTTCATCGCTTCCCGAATACCTTTGATTCGTATCAAACATGATCCCTTTTACTCCTCCTCTAAGCCTTTTATTGTCTTGATCAGTGAGGAACTCGACCCATGTTTTTATACTCGAAGACAAAATGTTGGTTGATTCATCAGACATAGCAAACTCGTATAATTCTATTGGGTTGGCTTGAAAAATTCTATCTTTATAATTCTCAAGGTTTTTAACTTCCCCTTCGGTAGTAAGAAGCCAAACATCTCCTTTTAATTCTGCATAGGCATTTGCATCGAGGTTGGTTTGGCCTTTTTTTACTTGGATATAAATATGCTCACCATCTTGGGGATTTATTAAAATACATTCATATAAAGGTGTGGCGGTTTTATTCGTCGAAGGAATACATATATACCCATATTTAGAATAAAGCCATAAACACAATAAGTCTTCGCAATCTTCCGGAGTTAAAAGGGAATAGAAATTCTTTTGATTCAAGGTTACTTGTGTGTTTGAATAATAAGTGGTTTCGGCAAGTTTATCATATAGCAAACCGCTGAATTCTTGAATCCCACTCTTACGGATTTGTTGAAATGTCGAACCTTTTATAAAAGCTGTGCTTACAGCACCTGGTACTGTACTTTCATCTCCTTCGTCAAAACAGTACCAATCGATATCTGATAACTGATTTGCAGCATCTATTTTTACTGCTTCATTATTAAATTTCCATTTTGTATGTTTTCCAACTCGTCCTAAATAGTATTTACCTTCGTCTCTTACCCAAATCAGATCCCCTTCTTTTTGGTAACTATGAAATCTTGTTAAAGCCTTAAATTGTTTATAAGCCGCTTTTTTTGCACAGACAAGATAGTCATCGAAAGTTTTAATGCACTGACGTTCTTCTTCAGGAATTTCTGTTAAGCTCCATCCTAAAGCTGCGATCTTGTTATCAATGCAATACCGAGCTATACTTTTACCTGTACCGGGCTTCGTTTGTAATCTCCAGACTGCCATGATGTTTTCCTCCTTTAAAATTAGATTGATTGATATACCTTAAAAATGATTCTCCAACTACTTACAGCTAAATCATTTTAAAGTGTCGAAATGCTTCTTTTATATCATCTTGCTTTTCTTTCGGACATGGGAATTCTCTTTTGTTTATATCGTTTCTGTTATAAGCCACTTTCGGGGACAGACCACAAATTTCTTTCATGTGGGCTATCCAGCAAGTTTTTGGAGTGTAACCGAAATTCATTTTTACATATGCCTGCAATTCTTTATAAGTACCCATACAAACACTACCTTTCACTTTGATAAAGTTAAA
>Ga0209099_1001370_pt1 | contig 24686 bp, 22 predicted proteins | sample AD_JPNHW2_MetaG_FD_184430 | JGI IMG/M metagenome (GOLD analysis project Ga0209099, IMG submission 184430) | Active sludge microbial communities of municipal wastewater-treating anaerobic digesters from Japan - AD_JPNHW2_MetaG (SPAdes) (version 2) | ecosystem: Engineered > Bioreactor > Anaerobic... | reverse complement strand
CCCGGTACCTCTCATAGATATACCATCAATTTCTGTTTTTTGACCATCGGAGCGGGCACCACGAACACTCGTCATGGAACCATCGATGGAAACAACACCCTCGGTACTTGCCAAAGCACTTGTGATAGAATTACCGGGCATTCTACGAATATCATCTTCGTACATAACCTGCGAAGATTTCGTGTTATCGGATCTGAAAACAGGTTCTACCCAAGTAACTTCAACTGATGTAATTATTTTTGAACCGCAATCCAGTTTGAAATCTGCAAAAAATGTTTCACCGCTATTAACTTTAATTTTCGATTTGACACTTTTGACAGGACACGTCGTAATTAACGTCGCATCTACTTCCAAGTCAAACGTTCCGGCGGCAACGCCAAAAATTTGATAGTTCCCTTCTGCGTCTGTTTTCACATAATTAATGAGATTCCCATCTTTCTTTAAAAAGACATTTGCAAATTCGATTGCACCCCCCGTTTGATCTGTAACGGTACCCTGAATTTTCCCTGATTGAGAAAAGGCAAGACTGCTAAAAAGGATGATCATTCCAAGCGTCAAGAGTAACTTTTTAACCATATCAATTTTTTTATATTAAACAATAAATTTATATTCTATTTTAAGCGGGCTAATTTATAATTTTTTTTCGTGTAAAATTACCCGTTTTTTTTCTTTTTGACAATTTTTCTGTAACTAATTAATTATAAGGATTTTTTAAAATTTCCGCATAAATGACTCCTTTTATTAATTCATCTTGCGAAAATGATAAATCCAAATTATTTATTCCCTCATTTTCAATAATTTGCATTTCTTTTTCTACTTCTTTTTCCCGCTGCAAACTGTTTTTTGTATAATATGCTTTTTCTTCACTTTCTATTGTTTCATAAGTAAAGTATTCCTCGTTTTTCGGATAATTTCCCAAATTTTCTTCCAAATGCACTTGAATTGGGGGGGGCATAAATTGCGGTTGGGCACTCTCTTCCGGCTGCCAATTTTCATCGGCACCCTGGTATACCGGTCCGGGTATCGGCTTCTCTTTTTGCCGTTTTTTCTTCTTCCCCGAAAAAATAAAATAGACCAATAATATCAGTCCGGTGATTAGTATTTCTTTAAAATCATTCATTTATTGATGCTCGAATTATTCTGTTCAAAAAAACGGGGCAAATATACATCTTTTTTTTAATTGATGATTTTTTTAAGAGATTTCAAAAAACAACGTATCTTTGCGAACTAATTTTACAAATATGACAAAACCTGTGGAAACTCCGCTGATGAAGCAGTACAATCAGTTTAAATCCAAGTATCCGGACGCTATTCTATTATTCCGTGTCGGGGATTTTTATGAAACTTTTGGAGAAGATGCCATCAAGACCTCTCAAATTTTGGGGATTGTTCTCACCAAACGTGCCAATGGCTCTGCTGCATACATCGAATTGGCTGGGTTCCCGCACCACGCCGTTGATGCTTATCTGCCCAAGTTGGTTCGCGCAGGCTATCGCGTCGCCATTTGCGAGCAATTGGAAGACCCAAAACTTGCCAAAACGATTGTCAAAAGAGGGATCACCGAATTAGTTACCCCGGGAATTGCCACTAACGACAAAATTCTGGAACAAAAAGAAAACAACTTTTTAGGTGCCATTCACTACAACGACAAATTGAGCGGGATCTCTTTTGTGGATATCTCTACCGGCGAGTTTTACCTCGCAGAAGGTAATAACGAATACATTGACAAACTCTTACAAAATTTCAAACCCGCCGAATTAGTCATCCAAAAAAATAAAGTGCAGGATTTTCGAGCTAATTTTGGAGAGAAAATTCTCTTGACAACTTTTGAAGATTGGGTTTTTACATCCGATTATACCGTCCCGCTTCTAACCCAACACTTTCAAACCAATTCTTTAAAAGGTTTTGGGATTGAAAACCTGCCCAACGGCATCATCGCTGCCGGTGCCGCACTGCACTACCTCAACGAGACACAAAATCATAAAACTCAACACATTAATAAACTTAATCGCATTGAAGAAGAGTTTTATGTCTGGTTAGACCGTTTTACCGTCAGAAACCTAGAACTCATTCATTCGCCTAATGAAAATGCGGTTACACTGCTTCAGATTTTAGACCAAACACTTACGCCTATGGGCGGACGGCTTCTGAAAAAATGGATTTTAATGCCTTTAAAAGAAAAAATCCTCATTGAAGAAAGATTAGCCATTGTGAAGTATTTTATTCAGAACGAGGATTTTAGAATTGACATGGGCAATATTATTCAAAATATCGGCGATATTGAACGAATTGTTTCCAAAATTGCCACAGGGAAGATCAATCCCCGCGAATTATTACAATTGGCGAGAGCTTTGCGCGCAGTAGAAAAACTGAAATTATGTTGCAGTCAACAAAATCTGCCGGCATTTCACAAAATTGCCGAACAATTAAATCCGTGTCTCTCAATTTGCCAACGCATTGAAAAAGAGATTAGTGAAGACGCTCCCGTAGTTTTAAACAAAGGTCGTGTTTTCAATCGGGGCGTAGATGCCGAATTAGATGACCTCACTTCATTGGCTGCCAACAGCAAAAGTGTTCTTGCCGAAATTCAGCACAGTGAATCAGTCAGAACCGGAATCTCTTCGCTCAAAATCGGATTTAATAATGTTTTCGGTTATTACATTGAAGTAACCAACACGCACAAAGACAAAGTGCCGCCGGAATGGATTCGCAAACAGACACTTACCAACGGAGAACGCTATATCACGGAAGAATTGAAAGAGTTGGAAACCAAGATTCTCGGTGCGGAAGACAAAATTCTCAGTATCGAAGCAAGACTTTTTAACGAACTTATAATCAGTATTTTGGATTTTATTCCGATGTTGCAGCTGAATGCCAAACTGGTCGCGCGTACCGATGTGCTTGCCTGCTTTGCCGGCGTTGCCATTTCTAACAACTACACCTGCCCACAAATCAATGACGGAACTGCCATCAAAATAAAAAACGGACGGCACCCCGTTATTGAAACCCGACTGCCCCCCGACGAAAAGTACGTTGCCAATGATGTTTACTTAGACAATGAGCATCAGCAAATTATCATTATCACCGGACCCAACATGTCGGGAAAATCTGCGCTGCTTCGGCAGACGGCACTCATCGTCTTGATGGCACAAATCGGCTGTTTTGTTCCGGCGGAGCATGCCGAAATTGGAATTATCGACAAAATATTTACGCGTGTGGGGGCTTCCGACAATATTTCTACCGGCGAATCCACTTTTATGGTGGAAATGAATGAAACCGCCAGCATTTTGAACAATATTTCGAATCGGAGCTTGGTTATTTTAGATGAAATTGGCAGAGGAACAAGCACTTACGACGGGGTTTCCATCGCTTGGTCTATCGCCGAATTTTTGCACGAACATCCACAATTCCGCGCCAAGGTTTTGTTTGCAACCCATTACCACGAATTAAACGATATGGCTTCACAATTCTCGCGCATTCAAAATTATCACGTTTTGGTGAAAGAAATCAACAATAAAATTCTGTTTTTAAGGAAGTTGGAACGAGGTGGCAGTGAACACAGCTTTGGTATCCACGTTGCTCGTATGGCAGGAATGCCGTACCGTGTCTTGAAACGCGCCGACGAAGTGCTCAAACAATTGGAAGAGAATCGCAAAAACGGGAAAAATGAGAATCCTATCAAAAAAGAGAAAAATGATGGTTATCAACTGAGTTTCATCGCTTTAGATGACCCGCTCCTTTTAGACATCAAAGACCAAATTATGGATTTGGACATCAACGCACTTACCCCTGTTGAAGCATTGATGAAATTAAACGATATTAAAAATCTTTTAGTGAAGAAAAAGAAGTAACGGAAAAAACATCATGTCCATTTTCCTTTATAACTTCTTGAGCAGCTTGATTTTGCATAATGCTGCCACCCCACACGTTAAAGTCGTAATCGTGCGGCGTAGTAAACCAACTATTGATATTCATCACCAAATCCAAAGTCGTTGTCCCGTCTGCCTGAATTTGAAAAGAATGGGGCAGTACCACTTGAAAATGATTCGGAACATATTCCGTGACCTCACCGTTATCGTAAATTTGCCCGATTCCGGTATGGAAATTTAAAACCCGCACAGAATCCTGCAAGTTTCTCCATCTGCCATTAATTTGCATATAATGGTAACCGCCACCCAAAACGGAGGGCCAGCTCATATTGTTTTCGGGCGGATTGACAAAATAACCGGAAATATTCTTTTCCGGCGGCAAACCAAATGTAAAGGAAATACTATCATAAGTCCCTGACGGTAGGTCATCTGCAATATTCCAAGTATGCGTATTTTCTATATCCCAATCATAATAATGGATAGAATTATCAGCTTGAATTCGGACAACAGAACCGTCATTTTTATACAGTTTTAATTCTGAAATAAAAAACTTGACTTCATTCACTTCGTATGGATTTCCGGCAGCATTGGTATAGTTCATTACATTTGTAACTAACTGTGTTCCATTAATTTGCATATCAAACGACAACATCAGGTTCCCTTTGCCTGCTGCTTCCGGCGTTTCTTTTTTGCAACCCGCAAACAACGTAACTGTGAGCAAAAAAAGCGAACAAAAACTAAATCTATTCATTTTTATAAATATAAAATTACCATTCATCTTTTTTCACAACAGGAGGTTGCATTCCGTCCACCAAAGAAGAGAGGAGCACTTGAATTTGTTCATCAACTTCTTGCAAATTGACAAAACATTCCGGATCCCATTTTTTGCTAGTTTTGTCGAGCCAGATTTCTATTGGGGCAGCAGCGGTTGCGCGGTAATTAAAATTCGTAATCGTATAACGGTAACGTCCTTCCTTACATTCCAACTTAAAATTGTAATAGACAATATTTTTCGTTAGTTTGGAACCGTCTTTTTGGTGGGAATAAACACGCACGGACGAATAAATATCCAATTCTTTTTTAACGGTATCTGCTGAGCGGATCACCTCAGCGGTATTTTTATAGAAAGATTTTGTCCAAACCAAGGCGCGGTCATACAGCTCTTGCGCGGTTCCTTTTTCTTGAATAACTTCCTGATAAGTAATGAGTTTTGTATCTTCATCTATCGGCATGTCGGGAGCCACTAGTTCTTGGTTTTTTTGCGCAAAACTTACGCCAATGGCAGCGCAAAACAGCATAATCAATGATAACTTTTTCATAATAACAATCATTTAATTTTGAAAACGCAAATGTACATCTTTTTTTTATTCAACTATCAGTGAAAATAAATAAATTAAAAATTCCACAAATTATTTATTATAATACTGATTTACAATATTTTTGAAATCTCATATCAAAAATATTTTTTTCATCTTTCGGCACAAAAACATCTTCTGTTAAAGTCCACATCTCCGGATTGACAGGAGGGAAAAAGGCATCTGCCTTGAAATCAGTCAAAATTCGGGTAATATAAAGTGTTTCAACTTGATGGAAAAAAAGTTGATAAATGCTTTGTCCACCGATAATAAAAACGGTTTCGTCCCCTGAAATAGCTTGATACAAAGCAGCGGGAGACGAAAATAATTCTACTCCATCTGCTTTAAAATCAGGATTTTGCGAGAGAATAATATTTCTACGATTCGGCAAGGGTTTCACCTTCAAAGATTCCCAGGTTTTCCTGCCCATTACAATCGTATGTCCGTTTGTAATTTCCTTAAAATGCTTTAAATCCTTCGGCAAATGACACAATAATTGGTTTTGAAAACCAATTTCTCCGTTGTTGCCCACTACCACGATTAAATTCAGATTCTTCATTGCAAAAATTTATCGCAAAAGTACAAAAAGAATTGAAACATAAAGAGTTCCAAACAATAAAATTCTCTTAAAAAAAGAAATACAATGGTTACCAATACCACAGCCCGATTTTCACCCCCACAAAATGGTAGTATTTATTCACGGTTCGATTCGTGGTAACCGAAGAATAATCATAACCATAATTTGTTGATACAGAATATTGTAGCGTTGTATTTTGCATTCTATATTCAGCGGCAATCAACAGAGCAAGATTGTCTTTAATTTTAATTTTTGCACCGAGACCGCTATTGAGGTGCCAGCCCGGGTTTGCGCCCTGAATCACGCGCTCCATCACTTCGGGCTTGGAAGAAACATACCATTTAAAAGCATAACCGACATTGACATACCAGTGCGGAGTCACGAAATGATCCATAAAGTTGATACTCAAATTGGCGGTCAGTGGAATAAACGCCGTTTTTTTCCACACATCAACCCCCAAGCCAATTCCGGAGGTCACGTAAGGATTGAACTGATACGCCAACAACTGATTTACGTTGAAAACGGAAATTTTATTATCAATCTGACGGTTCTCAAATTTCAAAATTCCAACGCCGGCATTAAAACCTAACGACGTCATATACACAAACTTAGATTCCTTGGTTCGTTTTGTTTTGATATTCTGCGACTGTGCGCTTGGAACCATCAATAAACAACACAACATCAAAACGATAATACAACGATTCATTTTCATAATTTATTTTGCTATAAGTTCTTGCGCGGCTAATAGGGCGGCATCACTCCATTTGTCACCACTCATCATTTTGGCTATTTCCACCGCACGTTCATCTTTTTCTAATTTCTTTATTTTTGTATAACTCTTATTTTCAACAACTTCTTTATACACCTGATAATGTACCTTTCCATGTGCCGCAATTTGTGGCAAATGAGTAATGACCAATAATTGTCGCGAAGAGGACATTTCTTTCATCAAATGGGCTACTTTTCCGGCTATTTCTCCAGAAATTCCCACATCAATTTCATCAAAAATGACAGTTGGCAAGACTGTTTTGTCGGAAAGTGTCGATTTAACTGCCAGCATCAGCCGCGAAATTTCGCCGCCGGAAGCCACTTTATCCAATTCTGACATTGCCGCTCCTTTGTTGGCGGAAAAGAGAAATTGCACATTGTCAATGCCATTTTTTTGCAAAGCATCTATTTCCGAAATCTTTACAACAAATTGTCCGTCAGTCATTCCCAACAAATGAATTTTGTTCGTGACTTGTTTTTCCAAAACGGGAATAATTTTTTTTCGTTGGAAAGAAAGGTATTTCGCTTTAGCCTCTGCCTTCAACTGAGCTTCGGATTTTTGTTGTTTCAAAGCAACGATTTTTTCTTCATCATCAGAAAAAGCGCACAATTCGTGACTAATCGCCTCTTTTTTCTCCAAAAGGTCCGCTACCGAGTTTACATGATGTTTCAATTGTAAACTGTAAATCAAGTCCATACGTTCTTTCAGCCGTTCCAATTCGTTCGGGTCAAATTCGGCTTTATTTTCTAAGGCGGACACGTCGGAGATGATATCTTTTATTTCGATATAATTGGATTCCAACCGTTTGCTAAGTTGTTCAATTTCTGCACTATACGGAGCAATTACACCACACAAAGACTTTACTTCACGAAGTTGGTCAAGGATACTGCTTTCTTGTTCGGAAAGAATTTGTAACGACTGAAACAGATTTCCTTTGATCGTTTCGGCATGAGTTAAAAAGTCGATTTTTTGCTCTGCTTCTTCTTGTTCATTTTCAATCAATTTAGCATCAGTCAATTCGTTCAGAACAAACTCCAAGAAGTCTTTCTTTTCCAATTGGCTTTTTTGTTTTTGCAAAAGCGTTTCCAAATCATTATCATATCGTTTAAAATCAGACAGATAAGACTGATATTCCGACAAATCTTTTTGAATTTGAGCAAATTGGTCAAGGACTTGCACGCGAAAATCGGCGACTTGGAACAACAAGTTTTGATGTTGGGAATGAATATCAATGAGTTTAGAAGTTAACTCTTTCAGCGTCTGCAAATTAACGGGTGTATCATTAATAAAGGCACGGGATTTCCCATTTTCGGTAATTTCGCGGCGAATAATAGTAATATCGTGATAATCAAGATTATTTTCCTCAAAAAAAGTTTTAATAGGCAAGCGAACAATGTCAAATTCTGCTTCTACGATACATTTTCTGGATTTGTCGAAGAGGACTGATGAATCGGCGCGGTTTCCCAAAATAAGTGCTAATGCTCCCATAATGATAGACTTACCGGCACCGGTTTCTCCGGTAATAACAGTATAACCATCATCGAACTGAATATTCAAAGAGCTGATAAGAGCATAATTTTCGATTTGGAGCACGCGCAGCATATTTAGTTATTTTTGTTGATTGCGTTATATTTCGACTGATTTGCCGGATCTAACTGCTTCATAATTCTGATTACTTCCGTTTTTTCCACCGGAGTAGCTTCAGAGAAGATATTGACAATTTCGTCTGCTTTTGCCAACACCATAATTTGAACAATGTAAAGGTTTGATTTTTGGGAATTTACCTTTTGCAAGTCGCGAAGGGCATCTAAGATGGAAGCGCGTCCCACATCTACCGATTCGGACATGACATCTAAACCCAAACGGTGATATTTGTATAAAAAGCCGTGAAGGTTGCTATAGGACGGGTTCGTCAGATTTTCCATCACCCAATAACGATTTCGCTGACCGGATTCAAAAACCTTCCACCCGGGTTCGGCAGCATTTTGATTAAGATTCACAATATTCTGGCAGATAGTAAAATAGGGGGAACCACCATTCAAAGAAAAGGTGTCGAAATCCATTGCGATAAAAAGATTCAAATAGTAGGCAATCAAGGAAGTAAGTTGTGATAAATTACTATTTTCCGCATATTCCAACGGTGCGCCCTCCTCGTAGGTAAATTTTATGTCTTTGTCCTGAAAATTGAGAACGGTCGATTTGTAATTGGTATTAAAAATCGGACGCTGCAGCTGCACGGTCATCGTACCCGTATAAACGTCCCCTGAATTTTCCGACAAATTAATCATCATGGCACATTCTATTCGTTCATTGGTTTTAAACGTATATTGGCACCATTTTCTATCATTGATAAATTTGTATAGTTCTTGTTGTAACGTATTGAATTTATTACGGTTAGACCCGGAAATTTGGGAAGAATTAACAGAAATCTGACATTGAAAATCCTGTGCATCAAGCGAAAATATCAATACACATAAAAAGAAGAAGAGACCAATTTTTTTCATAGTGACCCATTTAAGTTATGGCAAAGGCGAAGTTGTAACTTTCAAATAATCAGCAATATAATGGATAATATCATCTGCGACCTTGTCTTTCCCTTTCAGCGTCCCCTGCTGCACTTTCCCATTTTTATCCATAATAGTAACCTGATTGGTTTTGCGTTGAAATCCGGCTCCTTCGTTGCGCAGTGAGTTAAGAACGATTATATCAATATGTTTATTTTGCAATTTTTCCCGTGCGTTGTCAATTTCGTTTTCCGTTTCCAAAGCAAAACCCACAATACATTGTTTTTCAGTTCGTTGCATTCCAAGCGTTGCCAAAATATCCACTGTTTTTTTTAAAGAAAGATTCAAAACGGAATCTGTTTTTTTAATTTTTTCCGTTGTGAATATGGCGGGGGTATAATCGGCTACGGCGGCAGCCATGATGATGAGTTCCGACTCCGGTGCAGCAGCCAAACAAGCGCGCAACATTTCGTCTGCGGTACAAACATTAATACGGAAAATATTGCAATGATTTACAAATAAATGAGTTGGACCACAAACCAAAGTAACTTCTGCTCCTTGCTCTGCTAATTTTTGGGCTAATTGCATTCCCATTAAGCCGGACGAATAGTTCCCGACGAAGCGCACCGGGTCGATAGGTTCATAAGTCGGACCGGCTGTAACCAAGACTTTTTTCCCGTTCCAAGCGGCGGAGAAAGGTGATTTTACAAAAAGTTTTTGAAAAATATCTTCGGGTTCCTGCATACGACCTTCGCCATCCGTTCCACACGCCAAAAAACCGGACGCTGGTGCCAAAATGTGGCAGTTTCTATCTTTTAAAATTCCTATATTATGCTGAACGGCTGGGTTTTCCCACATACTTTTATTCATCGCCGGAGCGAGAAAAACGGGTTTTGAAAATGCCAAAAACAGTGTGGAAAGCATATCATCAGCAATCCCGTTGGCAAATTTACCGATAATGTTGGCAGAAGCCGGAGCCACTACCATCATATCCGCCCACTCTGCCAATGCAACATGCTCAACTTCAAAACTTTGAGTAGGCTCAAACAAGTCTGTACAGACTTTATTTTTGGAAAGCGTTTGAATGGTCAGCGGGGTAACGAAATCCATCGCATGGCGCGTGGCCACCACCTTCACCTCATGACCGGCTTTCTTTAATAAACGAATAAGAGATAGCGTCTTATAAGCCGCTATCCCTCCGGTAATTCCAATGACAATATGAGCTGATGGATTAGACATTTTTGATGTCATCATCTTCGTTTCGTTTGGAATAAATTTTCTTATCTTCAAATTCCTTGACTGCCAACAATGTAGGTTTCGGAAGTTTTTCGTAAGATTTTGCCAAATCAATCAAATCTCTATTTTCAAATACTTCATCTAACGTATCTTGCGCCGGAGCAAACTCTTGCATCTCCTGATTCATTTCATCTTTTATTTCCAATGCAATTTGATTCGCACGTTTTGACATAATCACCACTGATTCATAAATATTGTCAGTTTCTTTGTCATACTCGCGGATATTTCGGGTAATTGCCATGGTTTCCGCATTACTTTTTTTAAAATCTGTCTTCATCTTAATTATTTAACTGCTTTCTTATTGATTTTTTCTATTTTGACAGCCGCTTCATCGGCATATTTTTGGACTTCGGCGATAAACGGAGAATCGGGATAATTGATTTGCAAATTTTTGAACTCGTCCATACAAGCATGGTAGCGTTCAAGTTGCTTTGTTTCAACACTTTTCTTGGCATACTCGAAATTATTTTTCACTAAGATAGCATACGCATCGTCTGCATACTCCGAATAAGAATATTTCTTCAAAAAATTGGCTGCCAAGATTTGCGCTGACTTGTAATTCTCTGTGTTATAATATAGTTTCAGTATCTCGAACTCTTTTTTTGCCAACTTATTTCGCATTAAATCCAAAAGTTCGTTGCATTCCTGCATGAACTGACTGTTTGGATAAGTTTGAATAAAAAGGGTAATTTCATCGATGGCGTAATAGGTCTCTTGTTGGTCTAAACTATAATTGGGAGAAAGTTGGGTAATAGATTTAATTGCTTGAAAATGAGCTTTTTCTGCCCGGTCTGTACCAGTATAACGATTGGCATATTCCTTAAAATGGAAAGCTGCCATTTCATAATCACGGTTTTGGTAGTAGCAATCCGCAAAAAGGAACAAGATGGTATCTGCGATGGGCGTACCCATTGAAAGCGGATATAATTCCTCAAATAGATGGGCGGCACTTAAAAATAATTCGCGGTTATAAAAATCGCGCGCCTTGTCATAATTTTCCTGAAAAGTTTCAAAAGTAACCTTTCGGCTGCGTTTATTCTCTTTTATTTTCTTCGGTTTCCCCTGTTTGTCCTTATCGGGAATAGTATCATCGGGGGTAGTTTGTTCCCAATAAAGCCATTGCTTATCGGCTTCCGGTAACGTTTTTTTAGAATAATTCGTACCAAATGCCCACAAATTGCCCTGCGCGAAACAAAGCAAAATAGTGATTATCAATAATTTATATATACTCCGCATAGTTTTTTTAATCTGGCAAATATAGATTATTTTTTTGATTTATCGCACTTCAAGTAGAAATATCCGTTTTCTCGCATGGAATAATAGGGAATTTGATAGTATCTACAAGAATCTGTCCACTTTTTATCGAAAAAAATGGAATTGCTTTTGTCTATAATAACTTTTTTAAAATCAATACATTGCCGGATTTTTTTCATAGATATTTTGGGATTGTGCCGCACATACAAATAATCGACCGACAAACGGGAATCTGCCGGCTTCATGGTTTGTCTTCCGGATAACAAATAGAACGTATATCCCTGATAATTAATCCAATTATGAATTTTCAGAAATCCTTGCGATTCATAGTTTGCCGTGTCAATATTTACTTGAGTGCTAACGATTCGTGCGCAGCGCTCATGATTCTTAATATTGAAATCATAAAAATGGGGAGTGGTTGCAGTATCGACTAATAAAATACTGTTTCCGTGGTAGTTAAACCCTATTGCCGACATCTTTTCAATGGAATACGCCGTTATTTCCTCTCGCCGGCTGCTCTGATACTTGTCATAGCCAAATGACATGATAAAAATAACGAACAAAGAAAAAGTTAAGTACTTGAATTTCTTGTTTTTATGATGGAAATAGAAAAAAAGAGAGGCGATGCAGGCGTAGCATAACACAACCTGCAACATGGAATACGAAATATTCCGGGTAACGGAAAATGGCAAAGAATCAATACTTTGAATCAGAAAATTCATCAGTTTGATCTCATACGTCAAGATAGTCCCCACAAATTGGGCAATTACGCTCACGAAAGAGGTCACCAAAATCACCACACCGGTAACAACTACAACAAATGAGAGCATGATGACCGACATATTGGCTAAGAGAAAGTAATTGGGAAATTGACCAAAATAATAGATGGAAAGGGGAAATGTTGCCAGCTGCGCCGCTGTGGAAACGGAAATCAGTTCCCAAAAATAGTTCCCTATTTTTGTTTTCGGTTTATAAACAGAGACAATAGGCTTTTGTAAAATAACTATGCCAAATACTGCTAAGTAGCTCATTTCAAATCCGATTTCAAATATTAAAAGTGGATTGATTAATAATAATAAAAAAAGGGAGGCAAAGAGGCTGTGAAAAATATTAGCATTGCGGTTCAGAAGATTTCCGAAAGTGACGAAGGTAAACATGGAGGCAGCGCGCTGAACCGATGGCGCAAGCCCGGTGATACAGGCGTAAGCCCAAATGCAGAGAAGCAAAAGCGCGGCTTTGAGAGCACGTGTTTGTTTGGAACCCCCTAATGGTTTTAGTAAAAAGTTGAGAATCATAAAGATAATACCAACGTGCATACCGGAAACGCACAAGATGTGACTCACGCCGGCTGACGCATATTGCGCCTTAAGTTCCGGTTCCATGGTTTCATCATTCCCCAATAAGATGGCAGTGATAATAGCATATTCATCGCCCTGCAGCCCGTTTTGCGCAAAAATATCCGAAAATAGGCGCTGCAATTTTTGTGCATAGTACATAATGACATTCGGCGACTTATGATAGAGCATTTGCCACGCATAATCAGGAACGTAACCGGTCAATAAGATTCCTTTTCTCCCCAGATAAGTTTGATTATCAAAAGAATATGGATTTTCTGGACCAGAAATGGGAGATAATTTAGTGGAAATCAGCAACACGTCTCCGTATGACAACTGCTGCGAAGTCGAATCTTTTTTAACATAAATAACCGCTTTTTGTGCGACAGAATGCCCCTGCGAATCGCTCATAATTTGTACTATTAATTTAATACTTTTCAATTTTTCACGGGGAGCCTCCAAAATTTGTGCTACATACTGCTCATTTTTCGCCATCTTTTCAACAAGGAAATTAGGAATTGTCCGGTCAATCTTTTGGGATGTTTGGAATAATCCCACAAAGAAAAAAGCCATTAAAATAAATATTCCCGTTATCCATTGGTGCAAATAAGACAAATAACGATATAATATATTGGCAATGAACAAGTTAAATAGTATTATGACAAATATTAAGCTGTAAGAGGGAGATGGGATTTTGCCCCAATATGCCAAGAAAATTCCCATGATATAGGGCAAAAGCAGCTTTAAGACAGGGTAGTTAGTGAGATTCATAGTAGATGAGTTTGCTCATCAAAGATACAATTTTTATCATAATAAAATAAAAGATATTTTGAGCGAAAATTGCGCTTTTTTGCCGAAAAAATTCCGAAAATTTACAATAAAATGGCATAGATTAAGGGATAAAACACTAAACCAGAAAAAATTTTACCAGAAAATCCTTGAATAAATAAAGATAACATATTTTTTTTAAAGAAGAGATAATTGATTAAATATTTACTTATTTTTGTTAATCAACTTATAAACAATCAAATTATGAACAAACTAAACTGTATTCTTTTCGTTCAGGATAGTATTCTTGAAGAAAAATTAATCCAACGTCTTCACGCTTTTGATTCTATCGAAATTACGGATATTATTAAAGACCGTATCGAACTGATAGAAAAACTGAATCGCACCCTTCCAAAATTGTTATTTGTCGATACTAAATTAATTGGTATTGGGGCAATTGAAATCTTAAGACTTATTCCGAAGCCACCGTTTGTCATTGCACTCACAGAACAAGTATCAATCGTGCCGGAACTCATTGATAACGGTTTTTTTGACTACATCAACCCAAAATTAGGGTTGGATTATTTTTGCAAAAAAATCAGTAAAGTGCTGAATATCACACACGCTATGAATAACTACAACAGCGTCGCCGGCGAACACCCCTTTTCATATAAAAGTGAAAAATCACCGCTGAAAATGAAAAATCACACCTTCATCAAATACAAAAAAAGCAATTTTAAATTGATATTCGATGATATTCTGTTCATTAGAAATATCGGAAACTGCTTGCGTATAGAAAACTACAACGGGAAAATTGTATATCACAATTCAACTTTAAAAAAATTTCTCTGCTCACTCCCAAACGACAAATTTGTACGAATCAACAAATCTGTTATCGTCAACTACAATCGAATAGAAAAATTTGAAAAAAATATCGTGTATCTAAAAAATCAGCCATTTAGCGTTTCAAGAATCTATACCATGAACCTCAAAGATATGTTTCGACGAATTGGCTAATTATAACTGATTAATATTTAGTAGTTTATAAAAAACAGCGGATTTTCGGCACAATTTTTATTTTTTAATATAAAACATCGCCTCGAAAACACGTTCAAAAAAAAGGCTGTTTCGGGGCTGTTTTTTATATTATATTGATAATCAATTATTTATAAATTTAGGACCGGTTAAAGTAAATCATCAAGGCGGCGATGTCGGACGGATTGACGCCACTGATGCGCGAAGCCTGTCCCAAATTGAGCGGTAAAATTTTGCTGAGCTTTTCTCTTGCTTCCATTGAAAGAAAAGGCAAATCTTTGTATAAAATATTTTGAGGAATTTTAATATTTTCAAGATGATTCATTCGCCGAGCAAGTTCTTCTTCTTTTTGGATATAGACGGCGTACTTAACATCAATTTGGGCATTTTGTATTATTTCGGGCGTCGGTTTTAAATTATTGATAGCAGCAGAAAGCGACGGGGAAGTATTGATGAGCTCGCTAAGTTCTATTTGAGGACGACGCAGCAAAATTTCATACTTTATTCGTTGGGATAAAATGGGCGTTTCCACAGCGGACAAATAGCCATTCACTTCTTCGGGGAGGGCATTATTTTGTTGTAAATAGGCAACGACTTCGCTTTGGAGTTTTTGTTTATTTTCGGTTTCTCGCAATCTTTCATCATCTATCAATCCTATTTCGTGACCGATGTGAGTAAGTCGGTAGTCAGCATTATCTTGGCGGAGGAGTGTTCGGTATTCGGCGCGGGAAGTGAACATTCTGTAAGGGTCTTGCACTCCTTTGGTAATGAGATCATCAATCAGCACACCGATATAGGCATTGTTTCGGTTCAGTACCAAAGGTTCCAAATCCTTGATTGCGCGAACGGCGTTGATTCCGGCGATAAGTCCTTGGCAGGCGGCTTCTTCGTAGCCGGTAGTTCCGTTTACCTGACCGGCAAAATAGAGATCGGGAATTACCTTTGATTCCAAGGAAAAATTCAATTGTGTCGGGTCAAAAAAATCGTATTCGATGGCGTATCCGGGTTTTAAGATAACAGCATTGTGCAATCCCTGAATTTGATGAAGTGCGCGCACTTGTGTTTCTTCGGGTAGTGAAGAAGAGAAGCCATTGAGATAGTATTCGTAGGTATTTCTTCCTTCGGGTTCCAAGAAGAGTTGATGGTGATTTTTATCGGCAAAGCGTTCGATTTTATCTTCAATAGAGGGGCAATAACGCGGACCAACCCCTTTAATTCTGCCTTGGAACATGGGGGAAAATTGGAATCCTTCGCGCAAAATATCGTGGACAGTTTCATTCGTATAAGTAATGAAGCAGCTCATTTGATTGATCAGGGTGGGGGTATTTGTATAGGAGAATTTTTCAGGAATTTCATCACCTTTTTGTTCTTCCATTTGTTTAAAATCCACGGTGCGGGCATCAATTCTGACGGGTGTCCCGGTTTTCAATTTTTTGACACAAACACCCATTTCCTTTAATTGGTCTGAGAGATGAAGTGCGGACATTTCGCCTAATCGACCACCTTCGAAATTAACTTCGCCGATATGGATTCTGCCATTCAGAAAAGTTCCGTTGGTAAGAATAATTTTCTTAGCTTTTAGTTCAAATCCGGCAATGGTTTTTATTCCGACAGCTTTATTTTCATCATCAAAAATAATAGATGAAACGGTATCTTGTCTAAGGTTTAAATTGTTTTGCTTTTCCAGAATGGATTTCCAAAAGAGGGAAAAGTATTGTTTATCACATTGTGCTCGCGGGCTCCACATGGCAGGGCCTTTCGAGCGGTTCAGCATTCTAAATTGAATCATGCTATGATCGGTAACAATACCGGTCATGCCGCCTAAGGCATCAATTTCGCGCACAATTTGACCTTTTGCGATTCCGCCAATGGCGGGATTACAGGACATTTGCGCAACCAAATAAAGGTTCATGGAAATTAATAAAGTCTTGGCTCCCAACCTCGCGGAAGCAACTGCTGCTTCGCAACCCGCATGCCCCGCACCCACTACTACAACATCATATTGATTATCCTTTTTCATAAATAGTTTTCACGTGAAAATAATTTGTAAACCACTAATTATCTACTTCTTACAAGAATCGCTGATTTCATGGAATTTTTGAATGGCAAAATTCTCTTTTTGTCGCATCTTGGCTGCATCGTCATCACTCTTGTCTTTATAACCGCAGAGGTGCATGATTCCGTGTGCTAAAACACGCAACAACTCCTCATCAAAAGAGACTTTGAAAATGACAGCATTCTCTCGCACTCTTTCAATACTGATATAAATATCCCCCGCAATTGTATCCTCCTCACAATAATCAAAAGTGATAATATCGGTCAAAGTATCGTGTTGAAGATACTGTAAATTTAAGTTCAATAAATAGTCATCATCACAAAAAATGTAATTTATATTGCCCAATTTCTTCTGCTCCTTATGAGCCAAAGCTTGAAGCCATTTTTTGTAAAATAGTTTTTGATGGAGAATAAAATTTGTTTCAGAATAAAACAGAATCATGCTAAAAGAATTAGGCGGCAAAATTACTGAATTATTTTACATTATGATTTACCATAATTAAAAAACTTCATGTATTTTTGCCGCTCTTTTCGGCTCTGTAGTTCAATGGATAGAACGAAAGTTTCCTAAACTTTAAATTCGGGTTCGATTCCCGGCGGAGCTACTTTATTTTCCCGCCTTTACCAATCTTTCTTCTACCTTTTGCCAATTGATTATTTTCCAGAAATTCTCGAGGTACTCCCCTCGCCTATTCTGATAATCCAGATAGTAGGCATGTTCCCAAACATCACATACTAATATTGGAAGATGTCCTTCTGTCAAAGGATTGCCTGCGTTGGACATGGGAATAATTTGCAATTTTCCTTCTTTGTTCAATACCAACCATACCCAACCAGAACCGAACAGGGAAAGTCCGGCTTGCGTAAATTTCGCTTTAAACTCATCATAACTCCCGAATTCTGCAATAATCTGTTTCCCTATTTTGGATTCCGGAGTAAAATCATTCCCCACGCCTAAAGACTCCCAGAAAAATGTGTGATTCCACACCTGTGCCGCATTGTTGAATATTCCACCGGAAGATTTGACAATAATATCCTCCAAATCCATGAACTCATAAGGAGTATCTTTCACTAAATTATTGAGATTAGTTACATAGGTTTGATGGTGTTTCTCGTAATGAAATGAAAGAGTATGCGCACTCATCATAGGTTCCAACTCCGTGGATTCCCACGGTAATAAAGGTAAATTAAACATGACTTGTAAAATTAATATGAATGTCATTAAATATGAATTAAGAATGTCATTAATAAACGCACATTACATCAGATTGTTCAACTGCTCTTTCAAGGCTGCCCAATCTAAATTCTCCCCTTTCATGCAAAGAGCAGCCCGCATATAAAAAAGTTCTCTCATCGGCAATTGCTCTTCAATGTAATTCATTAATTCTAAGGAAGTTTTCCCCATTACCAACGGTCGCGGACGGACACTGTTCAACAAACGATGATGCAAAGACTTTGCAGATAACCGGATATAAACCGAAATAGAATTATCTATAATCAAATCCATGGCATCGTAAAAACAAGGCGCACCACCTCCCACCGAAATCACACAATTATCAAGTGTTAAAACTTCATTTAAAAGATCGTATTCACATTGGCGAAAAGGTAATTCACCATACTTGGCAAAGAAATCGGAAATAAGCAACTTGTATTTTTCTTCAATTTTTTGGTCTAAATCGACAAAATTCAAGTTCATTTGCGCTGCTAAACGCTTGCCAATTGTACTCTTGCCAGAACCGGGGAAACCAACCAAAACAATTCTTTTCATCGCCATAAAATTAAAAAACCTACTGTAAATCAATACAATAGGTTTAGTAGATGGAAGAGGTCTCGAGCGGATTCGAACCGCTGTAGACGGTTTTGCAGACCGTTGCCTAGCCACTCGGCCACAAGACCAAATCGGCTGCAAAAATACGATAATTTTCAAATAAAACAATACTTTTGAAAATTAATTTATACCTATAGATACAACATGCCAATGATATCATTTCAAAATTGTTGCTGTCCGGTAAATAATAAATATTTTTGAATAATCTACTAGTTTTCTACCATGCGTTTGTCCCTACGGGACACGGTTATACGCAATTGCATTATGTTTTAATTTTTCTAATTTCTCGTTTCAATTTTTTTTCCTTATTTCGTCCCGTAGGGACGGTTTGGTAGAAATAACCGCAGAACATAATATGAGCGTGCCGTAGGTACGCCCCATTCCATGTTTACGATACATACATTACAAACATACGAATCCTGCGGGGTCGAACGCCACCGCATTACAACATTACGAAGATATAAATCATTATTTACCTGACAGCAATGTTTTAATAACTAACAATTTTAAATTCGGTGCGGCGATTCAAAGCCTTACCTGCTTCGGTATCGTTAGTAGCAATGGGTTTGCTCATGCCATAACCTTCAAATGTAAGCCGGTTAGCAGATATTCCTTTGTTAATCAAATAATTATAAACAGCTTTCGCTCTTTCTAACGATAATATCCGGTTGTATTCGGCACTGCCTTGATTGTCGGTATGACCGCCCAACTCTATTTTGATATTTGTATTAGACTTCAAATAATCGACTAATTTGTCCAATTCGACAAATGATTCATCTTTAAGAATACTTCGGTCAAAATCGAAGAAAATGTTCCTTAAAACAAAAGTTTCACCTATTTCCGGACGGCGTAAAGGGATATCTTTCAAATAAGGATCTATTTCAGTATAATTTGCCTCTATTTGGAAATTTTCTGAGTAAAAAGGATAATAGGGGTGCGATACATTCAACAAAACGTTAGTTCCGGTCAGAATACAAGCCAAAAACTCACCGGTGACGGGGTCGGAATAAGTGGAAGTAATGACTTTATTATCTTTTAAATCAACGAGTTCTATCGTCGCTTTAAGGGGTTGTTTAGTTCCATCGTCATAAACACGCCCTTTCATATAGGTAACGGGAGTGGGTCTAAGTCGCTCATCTAAAGTGAAATAGTACAAGTCTTGTCCACCAAATCCGCCATCTTTATCGGAAGAAAAATAGGCGGTCGTGCCGGAAGCATTAATGAGCAAATTGATTTCGTCTGCGGAAGAATTGATGGGATAGCCCAGATTCACGGGCTTTGTCCAACCGGTATCTGTGCGCGTAGAGAAGAAAATATCCCTGCCGCCCATACCAATGTGCCCGTTAGAGACGAAATACAACGTCCGTCCGTCTGCATGAATAAACGGAGCAGAATCATCATCTTCAGTATTAATGGTGGGTCCCAAGTTTTCGGGAACTGAAAAAACGCCTTCGTCTGTCATTTCCGTTTTCCAAAGATCCATCTTCCCTACCCCACCCGGGCGATTGGAAACAAAATAGATGGTTTTCCCGTCAGGAGAAATGGAAGGTTGTGATTCCCAAAACTTTGTATTTACAGGAGCATCGAAGTTTCGTGGGCGAGACCAGCGGTTTCCAATTCTTTTCGACCAATACAAATCACAGCTTCCATTTCCGAAATCAGTGTTGCAAAGGGTAAAGAAAAGATAGTGCCCATCAGGTGAAATACATTGTGCCCCTTCATTATAGCCACTATTGAGCGGATATTCGAGCAAAAATCGAGGTTGCCACTCCTCCCCTATTTTCACACTTGCATAGAAATCCTCTTCCATATCACAGAAATTGCAAACGGTATGCTCATCGCGCGGGCGCATAACGGTAAAAATAATCTCGCTTTCGTCTGCTACCAACGCAGGCAGATATTCGTCAAAGTCGGAATTAATATTAAAGCCCATATTAACCGGTTCAAAAGCAACGGGATTGTTCATCGCTCCGATGGCAAAGTCACAGATTTTCAGTCCTTTATCTACATCATTGAGTAACGGAGAATGAAAGTCGATTTTTTCCAAATAGCTAAGATAGTTGGCTTTGGCACGGGCATATCTCGCGCATTTAACCTCCTCCTCAGCGGTAATAAAATAAAGAATAGGTTTTGGTTTATTGCTATAACGGATTGCTTTTTCGTAATTATCGGCTGCCAATTCAGATTTGAGCGAAAAATTGTAAATATCTCCCTGAATCACGTATATATCGGCAAAAGTAGAATCCAATTTAATGGCTTTTTTTAAATAATTTTCTGCTTTTTCAAAGTTTTTAGCATTCATCGCTTCGGTAGCTTTTCGACATAATTCCACCACTTTTTTGTTGGAATAATCCTGTGCGGAAAGATTAAACATAAAAAACATCATCAAACAGAATACGATGAGTATTTTGTTGGTAATGATTGTATGAAAAAAACGATAATACATGGGATAGGAATTAATGAATACTAATAGAACTGTTTTGCCTGCTTCCAAAAAACTTCCATCTCTTCTAACGATAAGTCTGCAATATTTCTGCCTTGTTCGGAGGCTATTTTTTCCATAAACTGAAAACGGGAAATGAATCGTTTATTGGATTTTTCCAAGGCATCTTCGGGGTGAATATGATTAAATCTGGCATAGTTTATCAACGAAAACAACAAATCTCCAAATTCATCTTCTATATGTTCGGAATGTTGTGCGGTTTCGACCCTAAATTCCTCAATTTCCTCTTCCACTTTATCCCAAACCTGAGTAGAATTATCCCAATCAAAGCCAATTCCATGTGCTTTATCCTGAATACGATAGGCTTTAATCATTGCCGGAAGGGCGTTCGGTACGCCACCCAAAACCGAGCGATTGCCTTCTTTGAGTTTAATTTTTTCCCAATTTGTTTTTATGTCTTCTACCGAATCAACGTGGGTATCGGCAAAGATGTGAGGATGACGGCGAATCAATTTTTCGCAAATTCCGTTCAGCACAGAAGTAATGTCAAAAAGGGATTGTTCTTCGGCTATTTTTGCATAAAAAACGAGATGTAACATAATGTCACCCAATTCTTTGCAAATTTCGTCTGGCTGTTTTTCCAAGATGGCATCGGCAAGTTCATAAGTTTCTTCAATGGTCAGGCAGCGCAAACTTTCAAACGTTTGTTTTCTGTCCCACGGACAATTCAAACGGAGTTCGTCCATTATGTCCAATAATCTTTTGAAAGCAACAATGCGGGGGTCATTCATAATAAAAAAAAAGAGCCACTTTGCGGACTCGAACCGCAGACCTACGCATTACGAATGCGTTGCTCTACCGACTGAGCTAAAGTGGCTTTAAAAGGTTGATAAACAACCTTTTATATACTAAACAAAGAACTTATTTGGTGCACTCTTTAGTGCATTCTTTTTTGCAATCTTTATTCTCACCATTGCAGCATGCTTGGTCGCCACAGTTGTGTTTGCAAGGAAATTCGTCAATTAAAGCTTTTTGTTCGTCAACGGTTAATTTGTCGAATTTAGCCCATTTTTTCTCAAATGCTTTTTTCTCTGCGATTTTAGCTTTTTCTGTAGGTTGGCATTCAGCTAATCCCTTTTCAACGCAAGTTTTGAATTTAGCAACTAATTCGGCTTTTCTTTCAGGAGTAATGGTTTCCCAATTGCTCCAATCAGTCATGGCTTGAACCTGATCAAGAGAATCTTGATTAACTACAGGAGCAGGAGCAGGTTGTTCAACAACTGTTGTGTCAGTAGTTTCAACGGGTTTGTTTTCTTGTTTGCAGGATGCGAATACAAAGCAACATACTGCGGCTAATAACATTAATTTTTTCATTTTTTTTGGTTTTGGTTTAAAAATTCTAAAAGTCTGCAAAAATACATTTTTTTTACTATTTTGAGTTGCTTAAAAAAAATATCAAATGAAAATTGTAAAACTCTGTTTATCAATAAAATAAATTAAAAATATTTATGTAAAAAACAAAAATAATCATAATGACAATCTCAAAATAAAAAAAACGAATGTAATAATTGACAATTTCGACTAAAAAAGTCAGGAATCCTTGCTTCTTTTTTTGGCATGATGAACAAAGTCACCAGTAATGTAGCCCACAACGATAGCCCAACCGGAGAGCAAAAAAAGATTATTTTTTAGAATATAATCAGAAAACTGACCTTTCAGGTACCAATATATGACGGCAAAAACAACCAAAAAGACGACACAAACAATATGATAAACGGTGACGTATTTTTTAAAAAAATTCTTCATTTCTCTTTTTCTTCTTCCAATAATTCAACGGCTTTAAAATACTGATATTCATCGAATTTGGTACTGATAGCAGCAGAAATTTGCTCGGGAGACCAGCGCACAAGGTCATAATAGCTAAATCTGCAAAATACCATAAATTCCATTACTTCTTCGTCCTCCAGCTGCGTGATTTGTTTGACTAATTCTTTATTATATTTTTGAGGAACTTGATAAACCTCATCTCCGTAACTCTCCATCTCATAATAAAGCTGCTTCATTTTCATTTTTTTATTAAAAGTACTGTAAAGGTAAGTAATAGGACTTCCTAACTTAGTACCTTTCAGCACATTAGGAGTTTCTTCCTGAAATGTGGCATCTCTTCGCTGCTCATCTGTCAAGTGAACGTCTTCCAGATTTTTGTAAGAATCCGGAAGCTTGGTTTGCGCAATATCGCGCTTAAAGCCTTCATACGTCGGACTCATTCCCACCACCACCACTTGCGGCAACATAATAGAACGATGATAAAGAAAAATATCAACACGCCCGCTATTATATTCTGAAGCATCTATCACCACTATTTTCTGTCTAAAAAGTGAATTTGAAATGATTAAAGTATCATTTAATGCCATCTGCATGTAAAAAACACCCTCTAAATTGCTAAAACTGTACAAATTACTGCGCGTATTGTAAACACATACGCCTGAAATCGACAAATAGCTCTCTGCGTTATAGATGATTCCCGTGAATTGTTTCGGTTGCGAATACAACAAAGTACTCAACCCGAAATAAAACAAGAAAAGAACCATTTTTTTCATGTCGCAAAAGTACGTTTTTTGTTCAAACTATTTATTTATTATTTTCTTTTTTAAAAACATATTATAATGATAATATAAGCTTGTTGATAAAGTCGGTAAATAATTCAAATTTTGTTTGGATTTGTAGTTATTAGTAGTTTATCCACTTTTTATAAACACCCTTTTGATGTGTAATTATCTGATTCATTTTATATAAAACAAAAATGATAATTTTGTTCATTTGGGTAGTTGTTGATAAAAATAACGCAAAATTTGTCTAAAAAGTGTTGAAAAAGAAAAGAAAAAATGTTGATTGATATTTGAAATGTTTTCATAAGTTTTTTGTTCCATTTTGATACTAACAAATAAACAATCAATTGTTGAAAAAGCGCGGGGTTATTAACTATGTTATGTTGATAAAGTATGTTTAGATTTTTTGGGATTAGTGAGGAGTAGAAAGATGAAGTAAGGTGCACCGGCAAAGGCAGTTACGCTTCCAACGGGCAGTTCCGCGGGGCTGGCAACGATTCGGGCAAGCGTGTCGGCAATTAAGCAAAATAGGGCTCCAAAAAAGATGGAAAATGCAAAAACTGTCCGGTTATTATTTCCGAATAACAGACGTGCAATATGAGGCACAATCAATCCAACGAAGCCGATAACACCGCAAAAAGCAACCGCCGTGGAGATTAAAACAGACGCGATAATGAGCACTGTTAGGGTAGTACGCTTTGTATCAACTCCGGCAGTTTGTGCCGTGTCGTTTCCTAATTGCATAATATTTAAATTTTTAGCAAGAAAAAACAGGAAAAAGGCTCCTACAAGAAAAATGGGAAACATACAAGCAATTTCTGTCCATGTTGCGGAGGCAAAACTCCCCATCGTCCAGAAAACAATTTCTTGTAACGATTCTTGATGGAGAACCATCAAAATGGTAATGAGCGCGGAAGTGAGGAAATTGATGGCGATGCCCGCGAGCAAAATAGTTTCTGTTTTTTTGCGATTTCCGGCGTAGGCAATACC
>Ga0209099_1001369_pt1 | contig 24692 bp, 41 predicted proteins | sample AD_JPNHW2_MetaG_FD_184430 | JGI IMG/M metagenome (GOLD analysis project Ga0209099, IMG submission 184430) | Active sludge microbial communities of municipal wastewater-treating anaerobic digesters from Japan - AD_JPNHW2_MetaG (SPAdes) (version 2) | ecosystem: Engineered > Bioreactor > Anaerobic... | reverse complement strand
AGGTTTATCAGTTATAATAGGATTAGATTCAAAAGTATGAGTGGAATAAATAGATTACAATCAAAATTAAATAAAACTTTAGGTTTAAATGAATGGGGTCAAAGAGAAATTGTTCCGGGTTCTATGAATGACGAGTTGATAGAAACAAATCAACAATTTGGAACTGGAACAATACCATCTTCTAAGATTAAAAATCTTAAAGTAGATACTATTACTATTACCCCAACTGGGTATATTAAATTAGGTAAGGATTCTTTTACAGATTCAACTAACGCTGGATATTATTTTAGTGCTGAAGGAATTTATATTGGATCTGCTACTGATACTAATTATTTAAAATATACAATAGGAACTGGAGTATTAACTTTTAAAGGAGTAGTTGATGGAGCTTCAACAATAGGAGGAAGAGTAGCATCAACATTAGCTTCAGCTATTGATGCTAGTGGACATTTTGCTGATGATGCAATTTCAACTGCTACTCAATCAATTTTAGGATCTTTTACTTTTGGTGCATCCGGAGCTATACAAATAGGAAGTTATGTTAATGGAGTAACTGGTGATATAAAAATTAGTCCGACAGGTATTCTTGGAAGAGATAAAACTGGAGCAACAACTTTTTCAATTAATGCTACAACTGGTGTAGCAGTATTAAATGGATTAGTAGTAGGAACTAATGTAGGATTAGGAACAGCTCAAGACAGTGCTGGTGTCACAACAATAATAGGAGATACAGTTACTACTAGTTTTGTTAATGCTTTAAATATAACAGCTGCTTCTATGTCAGTTGGAGGATTAACATCAGGTACTATTGCTTCTAAAACAATAACATTAGCATTAACTGGAATAACTGATGATTGTTATATTAATTATGGTAAAACAGATTTTGATAATACTCAATCAGGTTTTATTTTAGGAATTGATAATTCTGATAATGATAGAGCTAAATTTTATATAGGAGATTCAAATTATTATCTTAATTGGACGGGAACAGCCTTAAATATTAATGGAGCAGTAGTAGATGGAACTTCAACAATAGGTGGTAGATTAGCATCGACATTATCTTCAGCTATTGATGTATCAGGACATTTTGCTGATAACGCTATTAATACTGCTACTGGTACTATTGTATCACCATTTTCTTTTGGAGTTTCCGGAGCTATACAAATTGGTACATATCAATCTGGTGTTACTGGTGATATAAAAATTAGTCCATCTGGTATTTTAGGAAGAGATAAAAATAATGCTACTACATTTTCTATAGATGCCACAACTGGAGTTGCTGTTTTAAATGGTTTAGTAGTTGGTACTAATGTAGGATTAGGTACGGCTCAAGATTCAGCAGGAGTAACAACTATTGTTGGTAATACAGTTACAACATCTTTTGTTAATGCTTTAAATATAACAGCTGCTTCTATGTCAGTAGGTGGTTTAACTTCAGGAACAATATCTTCTAAAACAATAACATTGGCTGTTGCTGCTGGAACTGGAGATAGTTATATCGCCGCCGGAAAAACAGATTTTACAAATACTGACGCTGGGTTTATTTTAGGAATTGATGATAGCGATAGTGATAAATCAAAATTTTATATTGGTGATAGTACTCATTATATGAATTGGGATGGAACAAATTTTTCTATATTAGGAGGTTCTATAACTGGTGGAACAATTAAAACAAACGATACAACTTATCCTGATGTTTTAATTAATAGTTCTGGTTTAACAATTCATGGCGATAAACTTTTTGTTAAAAATACAGACGGAACTGTAGGTGGACTATTGAGAACATCATCTACTTTATTTACATTAGAAGCTGAAACTAATAGAAGTTTAAGATTAATTGCTTATAATGATTTTACAATAAATACACATTACGATGATAATATAATGACATATTCTTCTAGTACTGGAAATTTAGCAGTAAAAACTAGTAGTGGCCATGCAACATTCGAAGGTTATGGCAATGCTTATTTAACAGCTGTAGTTGGAGATGCTATAATTGATGGAGGAGGAACTGTTAATATAATTAGTGGTGATAATGTTATTAATTGTTCTGCTAATATCTTAAAATTAAGTTCTTCAAAAACACCTTCAGCATCTAATGATACCGGTGTTACTGGAAGTATTTGTTGGGACGCTAATTATATATATGTCTGTACTGCTACAAATACATGGAAAAGAGCAGGAATAGCTACTTGGTAATTAATATAAATTTAAAAATAAAAAAATAATATGGCACAAATAAAAGTAAAAAATCCAGTCACAGGAGGTATATTCACTATTAATGATACTGATTTTGATAGTGTTTATAAGCCACTTGGATGGACAAAAGTTAGTGACACTACATCTACACCATCATCAACTACATCTACAAATACTTCAGGTTGGGTTGATCCGGCCACTGGTCAATCTACTCCTAAAGGAGTAGGAGAATTAAAAACGGAGTATGATAAAAGAATGAATAAAACAACTACTACATCTACAACTACTACAAATACTCAAGCACCAACTGGGACAACATCTAATGTTCAAAAAGCAACTCTCTATGGACCAAATGATACTCCAGAAGTTGTTGAAGTTGGATCAGCTCGAGCCGCTGAATTACAAGCTCAAGGATGGGGATTGTCAAAGGGAAGTTATAAAGCTCCAACTACTACAAATACTCAAGCACCAACTGGGACAACTATTAATAATGAAATACCAGCTGAAGATAAAGCTTGGATAAACGCAGCTTATCAAAAATATTTTGATAGACCAGCAACATCATCTGAACTTGCAAACTGGGCTAAAGAAACTCCAGCTGCCTTAGATCAATTTTTAAATAAAGAAAAATTAACTTATGGATATGTTTCTAAAGCTGATGGTATAGCTCAAAAAGCTAGATATGATTCAGCTATAGCTACTATTGAAAGTAGTAATCTACCTGACGATATTAAATCTTTATGGAAAACAGTTGTTGGAATGTATCCTGATGCTACTGACTTTAATGCTGATGAAATATTAAATACTTTTAATAAAATTAAAGATGAAACCATTGATCCATATTATAAAGAATTGGCTGATATTGCTATTGCTGATGTTAAAGATTCATATAAGAATTTAATATCAAGTAGAGAAATGGAATTAGAATCAGAAAGAGCTCTAGCTGGAAAAGATATTAGACAAGCTAAGTCAAGTTTAGAAAAATCAGGAATGACTTTTACTGGAAAAGCTGTTGAAGAATTAGGAGCTGATAGTGCCTATGCTCAAGATGGAAATACTGCTATGCCAACACAAATTCCTTTTGCTGGAATGGATGGAACATTTTATGAAGGTAATGTAAACCAAGCTAATAGATTAATTGCTACTTCAACTGCTGCTAGATACGCCAAAGCTCAACAAGATTTAGGAAGAAAAGCTGAAGATTATTTAGGAACTAGTGAGGCATCTAAATTAGGAATACCTTATACTCCAGCTGGTGTTAATGTTTCAGGAAGTTTGGGATTAGCGGCTGAAGAAAAGAAAGCAAGTACACTCCAGACAATTATAAATCAATGGAGGGAGAAGCAAAATCTAAAACAAAATATTTAATAATATATAAAACTATGGCAACAAGAAACATAGACCAAGAAAAATTGGCTCTAAAAAAATATCAAAGTATTTATAAGAAAAATCCTACTACTCCGAGTGATTGGTCTAGCTTACATAAATTAGCTTATCCAACTGGAGTACCAGAGGAATTAAAAACAGCTACTAACGAAAGTTTAGGTGCTGCTGGAATTAGCGATCCACTATCTCAAACAGTTGAAGGTTCTAATTTAAATCAATTGAGATCTAATGTTGATACTGCTAAAGCTAATGTCGAAAAAACAAGCCAACCAAATGAAGCTTTAAGAGTTTTGCAAGAAGCTATTAGAACTAAATCTGGTCAAGCTGAACAACCAATTGGAACTAGTAAATTATTTGAATCAGCTGGTCTTACTGGTATAGGATCACTTAATGCCTCACTTACCGAGACAACAAATAAATTTAAGAATGACTTTACTAATTTTAGTAATATAGTTTCTCAAATGTCAGGGACATATAAAGACATGGCGTCTGCTGCTTTGAATAACTATGATATGGCTTATAAAGAGTTTACTGATGAAGCTAATAGATTACAGAAGATTCAAGATAATTTGACTGCTTACGAACAACAAATAAATTTAGCTGGTATAAATTATGAAAATGATAAAAAATTAAAATTATTAGAAGCTAAATTTAAAAGAACACCAGAGGAAATAGCGGCCGCTGAATCAGCTGGATTAGAATGGAGTGATGAAAAAGGTTATACATCTAAAGTAGATACAATATTTGAATCTCCATCATCCGATACTTATGATGTTGCAAAATATGCTCAATTAGACGATGGAACACCTAATCCAGAACATATTAATAATATGAGATTTGCTGTTGAACAAATGAAACAATTATTTCCAAATACAAATGGACAAATGAAGTCAGCTCAAGATATTGATAAATATATTCAAACATATTATCCCGGAAGTCCTATTAAATCATCTGATATTATGGCAGCTTCTGCTAAATATGGTATTGATTGGGAAACAATTATAGCTACAATGGTAGCTGAAACTCAAATGGGAACTGATGGAAGCAAAGGATCTCAAGGATACAATTTCGGAAATGTTGGTAATACTAATGAATTAATGTCGTCCGGTGGTTCTAAGAGTTATCCAACAATACAATCAGGAGTTGAAGCTGTAGCTAAAACAATGTCTCTTCCTTATTACAAAAGAAATCAATTAAGTACAAATGAAGATAAAGAAATAGAAGCAAATTTAGATGATACAAGCAAAAGTATTTTGTCCGTTACTGGATTATCATTACCAGCATTTTCTTATTTAACAACTGGAACATCAGCTTTAACTAGAATGACAGCTACTCAAAGATTAAAATATATGAATGAAGCTGAAGAGTTTTTAAATAAGACGGGGACTGATGTTTCTACATTTCAATCCCAATATAATGCTTTAGGTAAAACAGTTGAGGCTAACTCACTTAGAAATAATCAAGCTGCCGTTGCTGAATCTGAATTAGATGCCACTATACAAAATTTAAAAACAGCTGCTGATGAATCTGATTTTAAAAAATTAAGATGGGCTAACGTAGCAAAATTATTTGCTGGTAAAGAAGTTAATAATGCTACAGTTATTAAATATGCTTTTCATTTACAACAATTAAGATCTGAATTTGCTATGTATAATGCTGCTATTGCTGGACAAATAGATGCTAATGGCAATATTAGAGAAATTTCAGATAGTGATAAAGCTGTAGCTGATAACATTATTAAAGAAGGTTTAGCTAAAGAAGGTATAGATGGTTTTGAAAATGCATTAAAAGCTTCTAGAGAAAAAATGAAAACTGTATTATCTAATAGTATTGATGCTCAAAATAAACAAGTATGGAAATTATTTGGTGTAGAAGATAAATATCAAAGTACATCTAATACTGTAATGTCAGGGACATCAACTGCTACTGGTAATAAATATACAGTCACAAAAGAATAATTATAAATAAATATAATAATATGTATAAAGTAAAATTTGATAATGGTTATGTAGTTAATTTTGAGAATGAACCAACACAAGAAGATATTGAAGAAGCAGCTAAAAGTATGTCTCAAAACATACTCCCAAAACCATTAGAAAAGCAACCAAAAGGATTTTTGGAAAAGATAGCTGGAAAAGGAAGTTTAATAGATAAAATAGGATCTAGTTTAGAATCTGGTACTGAAAAAGCTGTTAAAGATATTGCTGGTATGGGTGTATCAGCTTATAATATTGGTAAAGGAATACAAGCTGCTTCGAAAGGAGAATCTTATGATATGTCATCTTCGGCTAATTTACCAGTATTAGGAGAAACAAAACCTTTTGTTACTGGTCAAGAAACATTTGGACAAGCTGTTGGAAAAATGGCAAGTGGTGGTGCTACTGTAGCTAGTGTTATAGAAGGAGGAAGAACTTTAGGTACTGATATTAATGCTATAAAAGGTGGATTAAATGTTTTAAAATCTACTCTACCATCAGATGTTAAAAGCTTAGCATCAGTTGCTACTAATAAAGCTAAATCAATAGCTACTAAAATAGCAGAAAAAAAAGCATTAAAAGAAACATCTACTATTACTGATATTGTTTCTCCTAAGCTAACAAAAAATTATAGAGAAAAGATATTAAAAGCTGGAGAAGAATTATCTGAAAAAGAATTAAAAAGTCTTGGAGAAGATGCATCTGAAATACAAAGTAAAATAAGATCTGGAGTAGAAACAAAAGGAAAATCTATATTTTCAAAATTAAAATCAGTAGCCGATAAAGAAACAGAAGAAATAGTAAATACTATTAAAGATTTAGGTGTAAAATTAAAATCAGGTAAAGAGGAAGTTGGTAGAAATATAACTAGATTAAAGATAGCTGAAAGAAAACAATTTAATACTGCAAATGAAATAGTTGATAATTATATATCAGGAAAAGGAAGTAATTATATTCCTGAAGATGGAGAAAAAATAGTTGATAAACTAACTCAAAAATTTAATGATATAAAAAATACAACACAAAAGTCTTTAGATTTAGCTACCGATACTGAAAGAACTTACGATAAAGTTTGGAAAATAGCTAAAGATACTCTTAAAAATAAAATAACAAAAAATGGTAAATTAACCCAAAAAGAAATATTAGATACTTTAAGAGAATGGAATTATAAAGCTAGTGATATTGCCGCTTTTGAAGGAAAAGAGAATATTAAAAAAATAGCTATAAAAGATGTTAGAAAAATACTTCGTGATGTTTTAACTGAAACATTACCAGAAGATTTATCTAAAAAAATAGATAAGGTATTTAAAAACCAATCTAATTTAATAGATGCTATGTCTAATATAGCTGAAAAAAATCAAACATTAATAGGTAAAAAATCTGGAGTACAAAAAGTTATAGAAAAAGGTAAAAAAGTATTACCATACGCGATAGGTGGATCTATCATTGGTGGAACTGCTAAAGAATTATTTGACTAATAAAAAATAGAGGATTAAACCTCTATTTTTTTATATCTCTGAAAGTATAATAAAAATATATAATATTATTATTGGCGGAAATAATATTATAGATATTATTACTCCTATTATAAAAAATATATTTTTAATTATATTCATATTCTTTATGCTACTTTTCTTAAAACTATATTCTGTTCGATGGATAAAGCGTATCCATATTTTTGTAGCACTACTCCAATCTCCTTGCCACAATTCTCTAAATTAATTTTCTCTTGTTGAAGTTGCTCTGGTGTAGGTTGTTTAACAGCTTTTTTACTTTTTGTCAAAACTTTTTCCTTTTTTTGTTTAGTTTTACCAAACATAATGTTAATTTCGATTGTAAGGCGTAAAATAACCCCTTACAGACGACTTTATTATTAAATGACTTACTTATCGTAAATCGTTAAAAACTTCTTTTAATCCCCATTTTTTGACAATTTTTCTTGGTAATAGACTTCTGTTTGCCATAAAGCTTCATTACCTCTCTGATATGGATAAGGTAGAACTCTTTTTGGTTAATTGGTAAATTGAACATAATTCCTATGTAAGCATCTCCTAAGTGGAAGAACCCATCGCAAGGTTTCATACCCAAACTCATATCTGTTAATTTAAAATTAAGTCCGATGGTATATGCTTTCCATAGAGCTGGAAGTTGTTGATCTTGAAAGCATTTGAAATTTACTGTATTGCCATGAGATATTTTTAACTCATACATACAATCTATTTTTCCAATGTCCTCCATCCATTTTGAGAACTTACTTTGAAAATCAGATTCTCTTTTAATCATATTATTTTAATTATTAATAATCTCCCACTCGTTCTCTTTATAAAACTTCCTCCTTAGTCTGGCTTGATTGGCAAGTATGCCACTTCTACAATCATCAATATCTATAATCTTAGGTGTTTTCTTTCCTTCAAATAATCTTAGTATTCTTCCTATCGATTGAGTTGTCAGCACCGTTGACTTTATATCACCAGCAAATACTATAGTATCTAAAGCTGGAATATTTATACCAGTTGAAAGCAAACTAAATGTCCCTAAGATGGCATCAAAATCCCCAGACCCTTCTCTAAGTCGTTCCAATAGTCTTTGTTGTTCGTTGGCTTCTTTAGTTGGTAATGACGCTCTAATTGGGAATGTTTTTTTTGAAGTAATAAGTTCAGCGAGTTGTTGATAGTGATCAACTCGTTTAGTAAGAACAATGATTTTTCTTCCGTCATAAATTTCTTTGTTAATTATATCAGCAATTAATTTATTTCTATTTTCATCTTGGCTTTGTAAATCAATTATTCCAGAGTAAGTGTCGGCAAAATAAATTCCTTGATATTTATGTATATTTACTACAGGCTTTGCTTGAGGTAATGAATCTTCAACTATTATATCACCAAAGTAAAATTTAAGAGCTTCTCCTTGACCATCACTTCTATCAGGTGTAGCACTCATTCCATACATTCTTAGTGGATTAAATGACTGGACCACTTTTATTCCTTTATCGCTTAAAAATGTGTGGCATTCGTCCCATATTATCATTCCAAATTCACTTTCAATTTCTTTTAAACTTCTTAATTTTAATGTCTGAATGGTAGCGACAGTTATATCTTTGACATCAAACTTCTGTCCATTTATTATACCACACTGCTCACCATATAAACCTTTGATGTCGGACTGATATTGTTTTAAAAGGTTAAGTCTAGGAACAACAATTAATGTTTTAAGTTGAGTTTCTTCAATAAGTTTCAATGCTATTACCGACTTTCCATATCCTGTTGACAATTTTATAATTCCATGTTGATGTTCTAAAATCTTTTCAATAATTCCTTCTTGATATTTTCTTAACACTACCTTTTTCTTTATTGGTTGTATTACAGTATTTGTTGAAAAACTAGTATTAACTTCGTCAATACTAAAGTTTTTTAATAAATATTGTATTACACCCCTACCTACGATCATATTATTGTCATCTATTTTATAATATTTAATGTATTGTTGTAAAGCATATAAAGCTCTAACATTACCCTGTCTTTTCATTACATTATAAATAGGATTAACGATTGATAAATGAGTTGCTATTTCTCTTTTTTCTAAATAAGAAGCATCTTTTATTACAATATTATTTTTTATCTTCAGTATCATAAGAAATAATTAATTTTAATAATTTGTAATATAATTTCTTCGGAACTATTTTATCATAGAGAATTTTTTTCTTTCCATCTATAATAAAAATATTAAATTTTTCGTTTCTTGTCATATTATTTTTATTTAATTATATTATATTTAACTTGTTTTCTGCCAAAGTTATTAGCGTCAATTTTACTGTCCATTAAAATATCTATATTACCAGTTCCTTTATACTTAATATTCATCCGGTCTAAAATAATACAATCACCAACACCTTCAATAGATATTAAAGTGTCCAGCGGTAAATCTCTTGAGGCACAAATCTTTAATCCTCTTTCTTCTAGTATTGGTTTTAATTTACATAGGTTTAGGTTTCTTGCACCAGTGCATGGATCTCCGTCAGTTTCTTCTTCTGATAAAGTATAAGCTGAAAACTCTGCTGTGTATTCGTAAATAATTTCTAGTGTTGGTTGTGGTGGAATTAAAACACTTTTTTTTGAGTTTAAAAAACTATTTATGATGAAGAAAATAAATACTATGGTTGGAACAAGTAGTATTAATTTAAGTAATTGTTTAAAAGTATTTTCGTCCATATTATTTTAAATTAAGTGTTTTAATCTTTTCTTTATAATGTTTGTCGCATAAAGCAATTATCCAACCATTAACATTTTTAAGCTCTCCTTTTTCTCCACAGACTTCGCAAGTGTTTTCACTTTCTCTTTCTATTTCAAGACAAAAGTCATAATCTTCTTCGCTTAGTCCTTGAGTTGTTATATCTATTCTTCCATACTTAGACTTAATGTCAAAGATATTTTCTTCTGGTATTCTATTAAAGAGCTTATCAATTAAGGGGTGAAATCCTTTACCAAATATTAGCTTTGAGTGTTCTCTTTTTTTCATAGTTTTATAAATTATTAAATAATCTTGTTAATCTTGAAGTGCTTTCGCCCTTTTAATGTTTCAAACTCCATAACTTCAATTATTTCTTATTCTTCCACTATATCCAAACCAAGTTTAAAACATAGTTTTTTAAATTCTTCTATTGGTGGATTTTGACACATCGGGAAGTATTCTAAAAATATGCCGGTGTATTGCGTAGCCCCTTTATACGATAAATCGATAATATAAGAAAAACCAAGTCGCTCACCACCTTTCTTATCTTTCTCTATATACCCACAAATATTTGGAACATCTAAAAGGTTATCATCATCTTCATAACAATTATTCTGTTTTTGGGTAAGTGGAATTTTAATGATTAAATTGTTTTTGTCTTTTGTTATATCCATATTATTTTTTATCTCTATAATTTAAGTCTATTCCCTCTTCTTTTAAATCGCATTGGATTGTGAACAACCATTCGGCGTGATTATCGTCGCAAATTATTAACCCATTTTTTAAAGTATCTTTACATTCGTCGCAATTACAATTATTTCTGTCCCTAAATACTGTTTTTCCTATTCTTTTTTTAAACCATTTAATAGATTTCATAATTTAATTATTATATATAAATCGTGTACGATTGTACATTATATGTCTACCACTCCCCACGCAAACTAACGAGGTATTGCTTGATATTTAAATCAGTGAGGAGTGGAACAACCTTCCCCAGTATCTCTGGGCAGAATGACAAGTTGTTATCTTGTCGCAACAACATCTATCCTAATTATCAAGGTTGAAACTTACAAAGGAAACAATGTTGCGAATACTCTTCGTATCGGATTCGAACCGATTTCTTCGCCCACAATGGGAGAGTTTTAACCACATAAACTAACGAAGAGTGAAATATCTTCCTTAGGCACTAACACCGTTCGGAGCATATTTCGTTTTTTTAAGGTGTTAACTCCCTTATCAGGAGAGGTGAGGCTAACAATTTCAGTTAGCACGCAGGCTAGATTCTCTTACGATGCTCGGTTACCAGCCTTTCCAACCTGCTAATACCTAATGATTACTCATTGGCGACCCTTAAATATTATTGGGTGTCTATAACCTTATGCGTCTTATTCCGCCACTCACCTTTCCTGATAAAGGAACTAAAAGTCCTTTAATATTTTTTAACTATTAAATAAATATCATTCAAAGCATCTTTTAAATCATAAATCTCTTCATCTTTTTTAGTAATTTCTATATCTTTTTCTTTTATTTCATTTCTTAAATCTTCTATTATATATTCAAGTTCTTCTACTCTATCTTCTAATGTTGTGATTTTTTCTTTCATATTTTTTATTATTACTCCGACTTAGTTGTCGGTTTTGTTATATTAATTATTTCACAACCAACTCTTTCTTTTATAATGTCGCAGTATTCTTTTTCTCTTTCTATTAAGATAAAATTTCTATTTAGATTTTTAGCAGATAATCCAGTTGTTCCACTACCAGCAAATGGGTCTAACACCGTTCCATTTTCAGGGCAACAAGTTTTTATACAATTATCTACTATATCAATAGGAAATGGTGCTGGGAACTTATTTTTAGTGTCTGGTGATATACTCCAAACATTACTATTAAACTTTGCTAATTTTCTATTAAAGAATGTTCTTGATGTTTTTGTTTTTTGTATCCAATAAATATATTCTGTGATTGGGAAAAAATATGATTTATCAAGTTTCGGTGTGTTTTTTCTATTCCAAATAATAATTTGTTTTAAAGGAAAATCATATACATACTTTGGGTGTATTGTTTGGTGTTGTGATAATATATCTATGTGATTATAAAATAAACTTCCAGTTGGTTTTAACACTCTAAGGCACTCATTTATAATATCTCTTTGTTGCTTTTCGTAATCTTCAGGGCTTAAATTATCATCAAATTTTCCATAAGTTATTCTCCTACTCTTTGTTTTAATGGTTGTAGAGTTTTTATGATTAAAACTTTTAAATCCATTATTCATATTTCTGTTTTTACTCCAATAGCCTTTATTATATGGGGGAGAAGTAATAATCAAATCTATACTTTTATCTGGTATTTTTTTCATCACTTCTAAACAATCTCCTAAATAACATACATTTGTTTTCATATTACTTTTTTAGTTTAATTATAAATATTTATTTTCAATAGCTTCGTAGTTCATATCTGATTTTCCTCCGTCATTAAAATTACATTCTTCTTCGTGCTTTTTTAAGTCCCACTCAATTATTTTTTTATTACACCACTTACATCTTTTTGCTTCTACTTTCATATTAGTTTTTTAGTTTATTAAGTTCTTTTTTTATTAAAGATGTTGTCCTATTAACTATATCTTGGGCAAAGTCAACAACATTGTCACCCCACTTATTACTATAATCTTTTATAATTATTTTATTAACTATATCCCCCACATCCCTAATAGTTTCTTCTCTTGTTTGGTCTATGGCTTTAATAAATAGCTCTCTTAAGGACTGCTGGGCTTTAGAGTTTTTACCAAAAACCTCTTCCCAGTTAAATCTCTCATCAAACTCTTTTAATATTGTTTCTTTTGACATAGTTATTTATTTAATAATTTAATCTCACATCTACAAATATCATAATCTTCTTTATCAAGCCATAAATCTCTTTCTTCTTGAGCCATTTTTTTAGTTTTACAAATATCAGGAAGACCACAAGTAGTTGTTAATTTACCATTTTTAGTTATTGCCCACATTTTTATTTTTTTCATACTTTTTTATTTAATTATATAATAAAATCTTCAACTTTTATTTTTACTATAACTCTATTTCCTATAAAATCTGTTATTCTATACTTAGGAGTTCCAACAACTCCCTCAATTTCTTTAATACATTTTCCGACTTGTGATAATGGTTTTGATTTAACATATTCGACAGCCTCTTTAATTGTTTTTACTGGAGCTAATGGAACTACTTTTAAATTAAATGATTTAGCAATTTCTTCAACATTTTTTCTTTCAAGAAAAATATTTCCAACCATAACATCAAATAAAATAAAATCTTTATCATCTATATAATCACCACCACCTTTTTGTATTCCAGCACCATAACCTTCACCAAAAAACATAACTTCATTTTCTCCAAATTTCTGTTCAAATAATTCCTCATTAACACTTCCCATAAAAAGCTCATTTAACTTTTCAACTAAATGAACGTGTAATTGTGCGTTGTCAGTTCTTCCATTAAAAGATACCTTATGTCCATCCCATAGGACACGAATATTTGTTCCATCAATTTTTTCAGTAAACACCCATTCATTGTCTTTTAAATATTCAACTAATGGATTTCTAAACTTACCTTCAATAAGTTTTTTTGTTCCATCCATATCTCTTTCAAATATGGTTTCAATTTTGTGATATTCTCTCATACTTTTTTATTTAATTATAAGTTATTATTTACTAATGGTGGGGATATTGTGGATTTACACCACACAGTCTTTTGACATCTAATTTACGATTAGACTGGCTTTTTAGTGTCCTTAATGGTCGTAACTCCTTTATCTACACTAATTGCTAATTTAATAGTCTGCCTATCACCCCCATTAATAAACAATTTACTAATAGTGAAAGAAAGATGGGCTGACAATTTCAGTCAGCATAATGATAACCATACAAGATCCCCCACCTCCCTAATAGTTTCTTCTCTTGTTCTATCTATAATGGTTGATATTAATTCTTTTAATGCTTTTTGCGACTCAGAGTTTTTGCCAAACACTTGTTCCCACACAAACATATTATCAAACTCTTTTAATATTTCTTCTTTAGTTTTCATAATAGTCTTTAATTAGTTGTTTAGACTTATCTATTGCCTGATTAGTGTTTACCCCAGCAATAAACCCGACCCTATATCCTTTTCTGTCAAAAGCAATTTCATCATTAAAGTTACCAACCTGAATAAACTTTTCTTCATTCAACATCTCAATTAACGCTTCCATATCTCTTTTACGGAGGTCGGAGATGAATTGTTTAATGTCATTAATTGTTTTTGTAGAGCCAAACTTACCCCAATATTCTTGTTCAAATTCCTCCTGCCAAGTTTTAGTTGAATTTAGCATATTATTTAAGTAAATAATTTATCTAAGCTATTAAAAAATTCTATTGGGTCTTTACCTTCCCATTCTGAGAAATTACCAATAGCACAAGCGATGTGTCTTTCTGTGCTTAAATTTACTTTGTCGTAAATATAATCAAACAAACCCATCCTTCTCATCACTCTCGGTTGGTAACTAATTCTTCCATTTCCGTCTACACTGTCTTGGCTTATTTGAAGTCTACCTATTTCTCTCCAGAAAGCTCCTTGTAGCTCATACTGGCTTTCTTCTATTTTTTCAAGTTCATCTAAATCATAAAGAGCTACTAAATAATCACTATAATATTCACCTAATAGAACCTTAGATATTTTAATTGGTTTTACCAGATTTATATTAGCAATATTACACATTACATATATTTTTTTCATATCTTTATAGCCAACACACCTGATAGTGTTATTGGTAAAATAAGTCTTAATGGTTTCATATTACTTTTTTAGTTTATTTTCTAATCTTTCTATCTCAATTCTAGCAAAGTTCTGAGCTATATTATCACTTTCTAAATCTCTATCTTTAGGGCGATTATCAAAAACATCTATCCAATAAGCTATTATCCAATAAGCTATTTCCTCCTTAATAGTTTCTTCTCTTGTTTGTAATATAAGGTCGGAGATGAATTGTTCTAGTTTTACATAGGTTTCAACTGGGATAGAACAATCTTTTACAAAAAATTCTAATTCAAACTCCTCCTGCCAAGTTTTAGTTGAATTTTGCATATTATTTATTTAATAAATCTTTATTTTCAAATATATTTCCTATTACTTCGCAATATTCTGACACATTACTAACGCTCCTAAAGCCAACACTATTTATATAATCATTTTTTAATTCAAATTTACCTTCTCTAAAAATAACATAATCAACTCCACTTAACATATAAAATTTATACTTAACAATATCACCCTCATAAATATCTTTGCCATTCTTATCTTTAAGTCCTGTGAATTGTTGAAATTCCCAAATATTAATATCTTCAATATTTTGTATTTCTTTTAATGTAAGACCAAATGTTTTTCCATCTGGACTAAGAAATTCTTTTGAATTTTTTCCCCAAGCTCTAAACTTAATTTCTCTCATACTTTTTTATTTAATTATAAGTTATTTTTTACTAATAGTGAAAGAAAGATGGGCTGGGGAATGTCAGTGTCTGGTATATATTCTCCTAAATTGTAGTCGGAAAATCATCACAGGATTAACTCCTTTCAGTGAACAGGCGTGTTCGTATCGCCACCATCTCTCTCTCACTATTAGCCACCACTTATAGTGATGACTGTTTGTTAATTAATCTTGTTCTGTCAACGCTTTAAGTTTTTCTTGTTTTTCTCTTTGTAATTGAATAAATTTAGATTGTTCTATTTCTGAATATTCAACTTCAGATAATGTTTTACTAAGTTCTCCAGAAACAAACTCTCTTGCTTTTTCTAATGATTCAATTTTTTTCTGTAAATTTTCTTTGTCTTTAATAATTTCTTTTTCAATTTCCTTAATACAACTACCAAAATGTTCTTTTAATTCCTCAATACTTGTTGGAAACAATGAAATATCTGTTGTTCCTTCATATAATTTAATATCGGCATTTACACTACCATAAGATTTTTTATATCTTAGTAATTCTAAATATGTTTTTTCTCCATCATTTAACATATCAAGCACTACAGCATAATAGCTTTCAGGAGTTGAATAAGTTGATTCAATCATCTTAACGACATCTCCCTTTTTGAGACTAGTAATTTTAATTACATTTGAAACTGTTTGAATAACATTTTTTGTTTGCATATATTTTGTTATTATTGTCATCTTATAGTGATGACTATTTGTTAATTATTATCTACTATATAGAAGTGGGAGCTGGGTTTGACCAGCAGGGGTTAGCTTGTGTTATACTGATAGATACGCTATCAGAGCATTTATATTAACCATTCTATTCGGTTACTAGTATTGAATATCCCTAAGTTAATATGTCACTATGTGGCTCACTGTCCACTTCTCGTCCCACTTCTATATAATAGACAAATATTTAATCTTCACTATTGTTCCTACTTCACTAGGAAATAGGAACTAAGTAAATACTAATCTTTCTTCTTTTCTTCTTTTCTTCTTTGTTAAAATCTGGTAGTATTTGAGGTATAACAATTAATTTTTTATCTTTTGTTATTATTGTCATATAGATCAATTTAATTATAATTATAGAACCAGTTAGATGGTTTGTTTAAACTAATTTAGAGTATGGAATCTCTTGTTTATATACAACCATCTAACTAGTAGTAAGAGCCACGGGTTGGGGTCGAACCAACAACCTTCGGGATACAAAGCCGATGCTATTCCATTCAGCTACCGTGGCTAGATACTAAAAAGTATCATCTTCTTTATTATCGAACACTAACAACTCGGCAGTTTCCAAAGAAACATCTCTCTTTTTAAATTCTGTATCAGCCTTTATTCTATCAATGGTCGAGTATAAAATCTCTTCGTATTTTTCTACTTCATTGTTAGGGATAATAAATATATTAACATTGTAAGGTTCTTGCTTCTCAATAGCACAGTGTAAAAATCTAAAAGTCTTAATCTCCGGATATTTTGCTTTAAGTAAATCTCGGTAGTAAAGCATTTGAATGTAATATCCATAACTTATAGCACTGTAAAGATATTTTTTCTTATCTACACGCCCTGTAAGTAAATTAATTGGCAAGGCTTGGGTAGATTTAACATCTAACAAATCACAGACACCATCTTTTATTCTATAAGCATCTAATTTTCCTAATCTACAGTTAAAATATTTTCCTAGATCTTCTTTAATTTCTATTATCTCTTGAAAAGTAAACTCTTTTTTAATTTGCTTCCAAGCTGTTGTCTTATCAACAGCATCGGCACAGTTGATTATTAATTCATAATCGCTTTGACTAATAACTTTTGATCCACTATCGATAATTGATTGTTTGTATTCTTTACCAACTTTTGTCTTCCAATATGTTGCTCTCTTATCTTCTGGAACATCATCTGGAACTTCTAGAACAACATAGTTAGCAATTTTATCTTCCTCGGTTAGAATGTTGTCTATACAAGATCCAACATTCCAAGATTGTTTTTCTTCTTTTTCTAATTCCCCTGATATATTCTTTCGATAACACATATTAGGGCAGATAATATAGTCTTTAATCTTGCTTTGAGTTAAAGCACCATTATTTAAAGAATAATAATTTTCATCATTTATCATATTATTTATTATTATTATAAATTTCTAAAATATTTTCTATTGTTATAGTAGAACGTAAATCTTTAACCCATTCAAAATTATTTGAAGCATCGGCATTAAAAATTATGTCATAATTATATTTATCTTTCATATTATTTCCAATTACGTTTTTTAGCTAATTGTCTATGTTCTAAATGATATATAGATGGATCTATAATATTTGCTAATATTTTAGCTTCTTCACCTCTAAGGAAAATAAGCTTTTTTTTCAAAAGTTCTTTTCTTTCACTTTTTGTAAACCTTGTTTTTTTTCTAGGTTTCATAAGTTTTTATTTAATTTTTAATATTTTCAGTGGCCGACAGAACCCATGCTTAGTTCTGTCTGCCGATAGAAAACTTCTAAAATAATCTCGGCGTGTTCAGCCGGCCACTGGAAACATTAAGAAAGTTTAGTTTTTAAATTATCTTTTAAATCTTTTAAGATTTGACTATTTTTTACCTGATATGGAAGTCTAGACCAGACATATTGTAATTCTTTAATTGTTCCTGACTTTTCTAATTTTTCTTTATATTTATCTACATTAGTTATTAATTCTTTATCAAACTCTTCACTAATATACCATTTACTCATAATATCTGGAAAAGCTTTTCTATAAGCTGACATTTCACAAACCTTAGAAAGCATTACAAATGGCTTACTAACCCAAAGTCCTGTACCTTTATCATAATCAGACAATATAACACGAGATTTTGTTATAACAGCCTCGCCATTATACTCTCTTATTATATTCATATTGCAACCAAACAATTTTTTATCGCTATTATATTCATAAAGTGGTTGTCCTAAATTTATTAATCCATTTTTAATAGCTGTTTTTCTAGCGTAATCGATTGATACAACTATATTATATTTATTTTCTAAAGTACCTTCTAAAATATAAACATCTTTTTTTGAGAAATCATCTAACGAAAAACCAAGCATAAAAGCATCAATAAGAGCAGGTTTTATTATTTCTAAGGTCGAATTTGGAAATATATCAAAGATCTTTTTGTCTTTAATTAACTCGCTTACATTATCAATAACTTTTAATACTTGGTTTTCCATATAGATTTTATTCTTTAATTGGTGTTGGATCATCTAACGAAATATCATCAACTGAAACTTCTTCTTCAACATCATCTTTAACTATAGTATTAAAAGCTGAAGAACCTTCAATTTTTTCTAATACCATAGTTTCTGTATAATTTTTTAAAAATTCAGAAACATTAATAAAATAAACTGTCCAATCATTAGTTTTCATTTCTTCTGATTTTTTTTGAGGAACTGGAAATTCATTAATAATTTTTCCATCAGCGTCATTAAAGAATGATGGAATCTTTACATCATCTTGATATAAAGTAACTCCTTTCTTTAATTTGTTTTTGTCGTCTTTAAAAGAATAAGGAGCTAAAATTAATTTCTTAGAAAAATCAATATTAGGTAACTTTTTTAATAGATCAGAAGCATAATTTGATTTCATACTAAGTGTCAAAATAATTTCTCCTTCTTCATCTTTGAAATGAACATTAACTTGTTCACCAAATTTACCATCAATAAACTTTACGTTAGTTATAAATCCAGCAACTTTATTATATTCTCTTACCCATTTAGAACCTTTTGTTCCGTCTCTAAGTTCATATTCTTTATAAATTGCTCCACTTGTTCCTTCTGGAACAGTTACGCTGACAACTCCTTCAGCGTTGATTGAGGCATAAACCCCATTGAATCGATCATTGATTAACATAGTTTTATAATTAATTTTTAGAATTTAACCGATACATAGTTAATAATAAATTATTTTTTATTAAAGCTATAAATTAGTATTTTTATTATAAATCAAATAATTTTACTTGTCAAGTGTTTTTATACACAAGTTATCCACAATCCAAATTGATTCAACTTTTGTTCCTAAAGTATTAGCAATTAATAGAGCTGTTGTTAAATTAGGAATAAATCTATCACCAGCATAATTATATAAAACATTTCGATGAATATTAACAATCTTTGAAAGTTCTGTTATTGTTGTTTTTTTTTCTTCACACACTTTAGATAATTCACATTTAATTTTCATATTTTTTTAATTATTAATTATTATATTTTTTATTATACATCAAACAATTTTACTTGTCAAGTAAAATTACTTAATATTTTACAAGCATCATAAAATGTACATTTTCTAATAGCCATAACAAGATCAAACACATCACCTCGTTCTCCACTTCCAAAATCTGTCCATTTATTTACTTTTTTATCCCATGATAATGAATCACTGGGTGAATTTTCATTTCTAAAAGGATTATTAACAAAAAATCCATTAGGTAATATATCAGTAATTTCATTAAGAGGAATTTCTTTTAATTTTTTAATATCAAAAGAAATACTATCATTTTTATTTTTTTTATTAAAATAAATATCTTTTTCTATTTTTTTAATTTTTTCTCCTAAAATATTAATAGTCAAATAAGCAAAAGGTCTTTTACCTAAAAGATATTCAGTTTTAATATTCTTTATTTCTTCTTCAATTTCCTTCTTTTTAAATTTTAAATACTTTAACTTTAAATTAATTGCTTGTTCTCTTGTTAAATTATAATCTTCAGGATTAGAGTGATCAACAATTTCATGTTTCAATTCTCCTATTCTAATTAAATAAGAAAGATTAGCGTCTAAATAATAGTTTATCATATATTTTTTTTAAATTCTTCAGGTAAATCATCATCAACATTATTAATTCTTCTTAATTTATATAATGTAGTTCGTTCTAATTTATTATTTTCTAAATTTTTAAAAGCACTTCTAGCAAATGAATCAATAAAAAACACATCTTTAATTCTTTTAGCCATTTCATTTTTTCTGAATTTCATAGTTCCATAATCTTGAACATTTCTTCTATACCATTCTCGATAATGTTCATATATTTCTGATATAGAAATAGATCCATTATCATCTAATTCATAATTATCTTCTAAAAATTCTCTAGCAGTATCAGAATCTTTTTTATATTCAGTCATGGCTTTTTGAGAATCACTACTATCCATAAATTGATAATCATTTTTTCTTAAATCAATTAAACCAGATATAAATAAATTTAATATAGCTGATATTTCTTTTTTAATTTTAGGAAATAATTGTTTATCTTGAATATAAGCATTAGACGACTTAGGATCATTCAACTTATAATAATCTTGTGCACTTAAATATCTATTTTTAAATCTAATAATAAGTAATCTTCTATATATAGCATGAGTAGTATCTTTAAATGTAGGCATACCATTACAAGCAACAACAATTTTTGTTTTTGGCGTGAAAGATAAAGCTATTTTAAATTTACGATTAATTTCTATTTTATCTCCAGTTATTATTTTTTTTAATTCTTCTGAATCTAAAAATCCTTTTTTTTGTTCAGCACAGAAATTAACACGAGATTTTATTAGTAATTCTTTACTGAAACTATTTGAAGCCATAACATCTAAAGATAACGGTGTTATCTGATCTTCAGAAAACATTAATTGAAATGTATTTATTAACACTGATTTTCCATTAGCTCCACCACCATCAAATATAAACATTCTTTCCGCCGCACAAGAAGTATCTAATAAATAACCTCCTAATCTTATTATATTTGCAATGGTTTCTTTGTCGCCATTAAAAGTATTATTTAAATAATCAACAAATACTGGACATTCTTTGGCTTCAGGATCATAATCAATTTTAACAAAAGAATCAAAATAATAATCTTTTGAGTGAGGTATAAATTCTTTTGTATGAATATTAAGTATCCCATTATTTAAACAAATTAGATTTTCATAATCGTTCATTTTATCAATTTTTGTCTTACCGGGATAAACTAAAAATGCTCTAATTGTCATATTTACCTTTGGCCAAGCTTTTGTTATCCCATATTTAATACAAAAATCTAAAAACATAGCATCTAAATCAGTATCTGATATTAAATCATAACATTTACCATTATATCTATACATATTTTCCCCAACTCTAATAACATCAGGATTATCTTCTAACATAAAACCTGCTAAAATTAATGAGTCTTTCTCGCTTTCTCGTATCATCTTTATTCTTTCTCCTTCAGTCATTTCATCTAAATGTAATTTTGATTCGAAATCTGACATTTTTTATTTATTATTTTTTATTACTACAATTATAGCAATACGCTGATTTATCTCTTCTTAGATTATAACAATCTTCGTTTTTACATAAACCAAGAAATGTTCTTGATTTTATTTTTAAAGCTTCATTTATTTTATCTTTAGCTTCATCATATTCTTTTTGTTGTTTTAGTGTTAGGTTCATATTAGTTATTTATTAATTAATTAAAAAAACCTACGGGGCTAGAAATGTGCCATATCCTCATGACAGGATAAATAGATCAAACATCTGGAATATATTTGTCTATTCACTTCTAACCCCATAGGTTTTTTAAATTGAATTGTTGTCATGATTTTTGGCATATAAATTTTTTATATCAAATAATATATTCATTATATACTATAAAAATCACTTTGTCAACCCTAATAAAAACAAGGCATTTATAATCAAAGTTTATTTTTTGAAAATTTTTGCCTTGTTGGTTAGTATATTTACTAAAATATTTTAATATATATGCTAATATAACTTAACAAAAAAAGACTATTTCCGGCGGTTAAAAAATAGTCTTTTAGTAGTGATTGGCTAGCTATAAATAGCGTGGCAATCAGTAGTAAAATTAAAAATCAATTTTTAGTGTTTCTTCATTGAAAAGATATTCATTGACTATTAAAGTTTCAGTAATGCTTTCTTCTCCGGTTAAATATTCATAATTTTTTTCTAGTTCCTTGTAAATTTTTCTAGCTTGCTCCCGTGCTTCTTCCAAGATAAAATTTTCTAGTTGGTCATTTTCCAAATCGTAGCATTCAACGGCCATTGTGTATTCGTGGTAATAAAACCCGCCGTTTTTTATAGCAACATTAAATCCTTCTTCTTTCTGTTTTTTTATCTCCTTGCTATATTTTGAAATAGCACGGCGTCCTTTTAAGAATTTTTCTAAATTGACTGAGCAATTAAAACTTGCTCCATCTCCTTGGCTCCAAAATCCAGAAAAATTGATGTTTGCGTCTTCAAATCCTTGGCGTGCCAATTTCTCTTTCCATTCTTCAATTATGAAATTATGCCATTCGTCATCGTCAACATTTATTAGGTTGTAATTTTCAATGACTTTTTTCTTTTGATCTTCGTTTAATTCTTTAAATGATAAAAGATTGATTGTTTTTATTTTCATATAGTTGTTAAAGTTCCGCCGTGTTTATAATTCGGGGTAGTTTATACCCCGCAAGGTTTTAAAATCGCTTATAAGCTCATTTTAAGCCCTTAATCTTGCTATAAATCAAGTGTTATGTCAATTTATAGCAATATAAGAGATTAAAACAAATTAGAGTAAATTTTCTCTTTATTTCTAAAATGCCGGTTATACTCTTTATCTTCTTTTTTAAGTTTAAATTCTTTTACTCCCGCCCATTGTAAAAGTAAAGTATCGTTTTTGTCTATATGTTCAGCTAAGCTTTGTAGTTCTGCTATTTCGCCATAGCTCATGCTTTCATTTTCAATTTGCTTTCTAAAATATTCTAAGCGTGTTTTTATTGTGTCGTTCATAGTCTTTGATATTAATTGTTAAATAGTTTTATAATGTCGCCGGCTAATGTTTCCGCAATTCCTTGCTTGTCGCCACGTGGTAAGTCGGCGGTATTGTCGGCAAAATCTAAAATTAAGTCGCTAATTTTGTTTTTTAAGTTTTCTATATCAGTAAAGCCGGCGTTGTTTATTTTTCTTTTTCTTTTCATTTTTTCCTTGTGATGTTTCCAGCAAGGAGATTTCAAAAATTCATTTAATTGTTTTTGTGTTAATTCTGCCATAGTTTTAAAATTTAATAATTAAATTTTTCAATTATTTTTTCAAATTCCGTTTTAATTGTTTTTTTATTTTCCATAGTTTTTGTAATGTTTTAGCCAGCAAGTAAAAAAACAAGCAAGACACCGGACAATTTTGTAATGTCCTTGCGTGTCTATTATTGCGTTGTTAGTTTTACATTGCGGGCAAATCATATTATTTAATTGTTAATTGTTTTTTTTTAAGGCTTTTCTATTTTCCTTGTAAAGCTCTTTTTTAAAATAATATTTTATTTCGTCCAGAGCTGAAAAATAGCCCGCCCAGTATTCCGCCCAGTTGTCGCCTATTTCTAGGTTTATAATCTCATATAAAGCGTCTTTGCTTGTTAATTCTAAATCTCCTTTTCTAAAATTGACTTTTAAAGCGTCTTTTACGTCGTCAATATTGTTTTTTTTAAGGTTTTTTATAACCTTGTTTAATGTTTTAATCATATTTTTTTATTAATTTATAGCCGGCTAAAAAGTTTTAGCCGTTCGGGGTTAAATATACCGCTTAATGAGTTTAAAGCTCATAGCGGGGCATTTTAAGCTCCTAATCTCGCCAATAATTAATAGTTATGTCAATTATTGGCGGTCAAGGGGTTTAACAGTAATATTTTTCAAAATTCTTTTTTCTGAAATAATAGCCAATAGGTTTTAGTAATTTTCTCTTAATTATCTTTTTAAATTTACTATCGCTTTTTAATAACGGACCGTCTAGTTGTAATAATATTTTATAAATTTTCATATTGTTTTTATTTAATTATTAAATATTTCTTTTTTCCATTTCTTTTTCTACTTCCGCTATATGTTGCGGGGTGGAAAAAGACAAATTTAAACTATTATAATATTTTTTCAAATCTTTGTCGTTTAAATCGTAATAGTATTGATTCATATTATTTTGTTATTATTTCCCCGCTATATAGCATAGTATAGGGGCAATTATTAAAATTTTCGCAAATTATTAAATCGTGCTTTTCGTCAGCTAAATCGCCAACGGCTATCAGCTTTTTAGCACATAAAGGGCAATGTTGTTTTAATTGTTGTTTTTGTTGTTTGCTTAGCATATTAATTTGTATTATTGCCGGTTAATTGGCTAAATCTTACGCCTAAATTTTCCTTGCTTGTTAATTCATATACTCGCACAAGTTCTAAGCTGTTTTTAGCTTGTGCCTGTATTTTTTGCCCGTTTGGGTAATATATAATATAGTAGTTCATATTGTTATTATTTAATTATTAAATTAAGCAAGCTATCGATCCCCATAACTAAGAAAGCAAGGAAAAGGAAAGCAAGCAATAAAAAGGTTGAGTAAATAGCTTTACCGACCTTTAAAGCTATTTTTTCATTTCTTTTTTGTT
>Ga0209099_1001366_pt1 | contig 24700 bp, 25 predicted proteins | sample AD_JPNHW2_MetaG_FD_184430 | JGI IMG/M metagenome (GOLD analysis project Ga0209099, IMG submission 184430) | Active sludge microbial communities of municipal wastewater-treating anaerobic digesters from Japan - AD_JPNHW2_MetaG (SPAdes) (version 2) | ecosystem: Engineered > Bioreactor > Anaerobic... | reverse complement strand
GCCCCAGTGGGTGGAGACCGGTCATCCCCAGGCAGACCAGATCCTTACAAAGGACCTTACAACCATCCTCACCTTTTTCAAACGGAAATACCATATTCCCTACACACCAGAGGACGCATTCCGATGCGTGACCGGCTGAAGGTCTTTGGAATCGATATCATCAAAGGCTCGGTGAGGTCAAAGTCCCGCCGCCCCATGTATGCCCTCGTCAGGATGGAGGGGCAGGCGATCGTGAGCGAGGGCGAGGTCTCGATGTTCCGGCTCTTCCGGCTTCTGGCCGCCGAACAACCCGATATCCTTGCCGTCGACAGCCTGCAGGAGATTGCAGCCGACCAGCACGAGCTCTTCTTCTTTTTGCAGGGGCTCCCGCCCCGGACCCGGCTCGTGCAGGTCACAGGGGGCGAACGCAAGGAGACACTTTCCAAGGTCGCCGCCCGGTACAATATCAGTTTTGACCGGTTCGATCCCTTCGATGAAGCCCGGACCACGGCGCGGGTCGCCGCCCTCGGGACCGGGGCCGAGGTTATCGCTTTCGAGAACGAGAGCGAAATTGTAGTGAGCCGCCACCGCTCTCCCGGGAAAGGCGGGTGGAGCCAGAACAGGTACGCCCGGAAGATCCATGGCGCGGTCCAGCTGAAAGGGCGGGAGATCGAGCAGGTGCTCGTCTCTGCCGGGCTCCGGTACGAGAAGAAGGAGACCCGGGCGTTCGGCGGGTGCAGCAGGGTAGCATTCCGGGTCTTTGCCGTCCGGGACCAGGTCCCCGTATCCACGTACCGGGGGGCGGATGTCCAGGTGCGGATCAGCGGAAAACGCCTGGACCGGATCCGGTTCCGGCCGCTCACCGGCAGGCCGCGGTACATTATCGTCGGGATCGACCCGGGGACCACCACCGCGGTTGCTGCGCTCGACCTTGACGGCAACCTTCTCCACCTGGCCAGTTCGCGGCAGATGGATATGTCCGCGGTCACCGAAGCGCTCTGCAAGGTGGGAAAACCGCTCATCATTGCTTCCGATGTTCAGGAGATGCCCTACTCGGTGGAGAAGATCCGGCGGGCGTTCTCGGCAATCGCCTTCTCCCCGAAACAGGATATGAGCGTTGACACCAAGATGGAGCTGTCTGCACCGTTCCCCTATGGAAACGATCATGAGCGGGACGCACTCTCGGCGGCGCTTGAAGCCTACCGCCAGTACCGGAACAAGTTCCAGAACCTTGCAAAGCGGATGCCGCCCGGCCATGATCTCGACGAGGTACGGGCCCGTGTGATCCGGGGGCAGTCGCTCGAACAGGTGCTGGGAGAACTGAAAGAGCGGGTTGCAACAGAAGAGTCCGCCGCCCCGGTTATTGAAGCCGGGGGAAAGCAGGACGAACGCGTGCGGGTGCTCGACGGGACAGTCAAGCGCCTGAAATCATTTGTCGCGGAACTTCAGGAAGGGCTGAGTACGAGGGATTACGAGATCCGCCGGCTCCAGGCCCGGCTCTGGAAGGCCCATACGGCGCGGGATGCCGCCATTGTCCGGGATGCCGAGATCGTCAGGCGGGATGCCGTCATCAAAAGCCTGAAAAAGCGCCTGCACAAGGAAGAGCGGCGCTGCCGGGCCCTCGGCCGACGCCTCGAACGAAAGAAAATTGCGGAGGAAGTCGTACTTTTGGGGGATGCTGTCCCGGTCAAAGTCCTCGATGCACTGACCCGCGATGCCATTCACAAGCTGTCGGAAGAGGAAGGGATTGAGATGGGGGATGTGATCTACGTGAACCGGATCGACGGCTGGGGCAGGAGTGTCATCAAAGATCTTGCGGATGCCGGGATAACTGCGGTGATTGTCGGGGATGCCGTGCTGAGATCGAACGATCCCCTCCTGCTGCCTGCGTTCCGGGAACTCAACCTGCCGGTTGTCACGGAAAGGGAGACCGGTGCCATCGTGAAAGGGAGGATCGGCCAGGTACCGGCCGCGGGGCTTGCCGCATCCCTTGACCGGTGGAGATCTGAGCAGGAACAGCGCGCGAGAGAGAAGCAGTCTGCCATGGTCGAGCACATATTCAAAGAGTACAAGAGCGAACGGGGTAAGGAGGTACGCAAGAGTGGATGACCGGGAACTGTTGAAAACGGTGATGGGGGTTATCGGGCGTGACCGGTGCCTTGACGACTGTGCCATAATCCCCTTTGGCGACCAGGTGATGGTTGCAACAACCGACATGCTCCATGCCACCACGGATTTTCTCGGGGGGATGAGCGACTGGGAGATCGGGTGGATGAGTGCGGCAGTCACGCTCTCCGATATTGCAAGTATGGGTGCTGCTCCCCGCTACATGCTCTTTGCCGTCGGCCTTGATGCCTGGGAGCAGCTCGCCGGGGTCATGCAGGGCGGATCGGATTGCTGTAAACAGTACGGTGCCGAGATCATCGGCGGCGACATCGATCATCACGGCGAGCTGACGATCGTGAGCACCGGGCTTGGTGTTGTCGATAAGAAATACCTCGTACGCCGTTCGGGTGCACGCGCCGGCGACCTCGTCTGCGTCACGGGAACCTGCGGGCAGGCACAGGCGTTCCTTGACGGGTATGAACAGCATAAGGCAGCGCTCTTTACGCCAAAACCCCGCGTAGCGGAAGGGCAGATCCTTGCAAAGGCGGGTATCACCGCCATGATGGACGTAAGCGACGGGATAGCCCTCTCCCTGTATGACCTTCTCGACGCAAACACCTGCGGGTTTGCAATCGATTCTGAAAAGATCCCGCTTCCCGCCGGAATCCCGGAACCCCGGGCACGGGAACTCGCCCTGCACGGCGGCGGGGATTACGAGCTGATCTTCACCTGCCCTGCTGCGATTCACCCGGTTGCCGGCGTTGACTACACGGTCATAGGAAAGGCGATTCCCGATCGCAGGGTCCTGATCGACGGGGCCGTTCTGGAAAAACGCGGGTACCAGCACCGGTGGGGCTGATGCTGCCCCCGGAATAACCGATCTGCCTTAATACCCCCTGCCAGAATACCATAATGAACAGAAACCGGAGCGCTTGTGATGGATTCGCTCGAGAACATGCTGGAACGGTTGTCCCCGGAACAGCGGAGATCCGTTGAAGATTACGTTGATTTCCTGCTCCACCGTTCCGTTAAGCAGTCATCCGGTACTCCCGACATGGTACCCGCGGGATCTCCGCTCGATGCAGCGCCCCCGCCGCTCTTTCCGGTTCAGGAGTCCCCGGTTACAGAGTCGCCGGCGATCCGGATCGCGCACCGGGCTCCTGAAACCGGGCTGCCACCGGCATCGGATGAGCCGGATGCGGGAACCCCGGTACTAACGGAGATTGCCCCGGAAAAAGAGGATGTCCTGGCTTCCGGATACATGGATTACGGGAAATTCGAGCAACCGGAAGAACGTACGCCTTCCCCTGCCGATGAAGCCGTCCAGAGGGTCCGGGTGAAGATCAACGGAAAGAAGGACAAGGATCCGAGCCGGAAACTCCTGGACTGGATTGACTGAGAAATGCAGGATGCGGATCCGCCAATTTGGAGTTTTACAATATATTACCAAAAGACGGCAGGTCCGTTTTTTTTAACGAGAAAACCTCAGACTTTGAAAGTGTTTTTCATGTATCGGAAGCTATGACAGGTCGCTTTCAATTTTGGCTCCCGATCCCGACATGACCTGCGGTCATCGGTCATATCCTGAAAAATTCATGGACTCGACGGGATTTTTAACCCGTCTTTTCGCGAGGGCTACCACCCTTCGATCCCGGCATGACCTGCGGTCATCGGTCATATCCTGAAAAATTCATGGACTCGACTGGATTTTTAACCCGTCTTTTCGCGAGGGCTCCGCCCTTCGATCCCGGCATGACCTGCGGTCATCTGTCATATCCTGAAAAATTCATGGACTCGACGGGATTCGAACCCGTGGCCTTCACGTTGCAAACGTGACGATCTACCCCTGATCTACGAGCCCGGTATGATGTGGCATACTATTTTTTCGCGGATGGGATATAGTTGTTGCTGATCGTCATTGAAGAAAGGATGATGAGGGTTCCGGAACAGACACATACAGTACGTGAAGTTATGGCACAACTGATCATCGAACCAAAGAAGGGAAAGGACGGCCAGATCGAGTATATCGTGAACTACCATGACAAGAAGAGCGACAACTCGTTTACCATCACGACGACAAACGATCTCAACGACGCGCTTGACAAGATGAAATCGACACTCGAGAGCGAAGTTGCGTCGATGCAGCAGAAAAAGTAACCGTTCAGATCAAATCCTTTTTCCGGCGGGAACACAATCTCACTCCTGTTTTCTTGCGTTTTCCCCTGTATGAGGTTTTAACCACCAGGCTTTTTTTACTATGAGTATACCGGGATTGTATGAAGGAAACCAGGGCAAACGGCCGGGTTCATAAAATCATTGCAAAACGCACAAAGAACCAGAAGCGGCTCAAAAGAGAGGCGCCGCTCCTTTTCAAGGGATTCAACGACCTGATGACCGCATATTATTCCGAGAGTGCCCTGGATACGAAATACAAGGAGCTGATCGCCATCGCACTCTCGGTATCGCGTTGCTGTATTCCCTGTCTCGCTATCCATACAAAAAATGCCGTCAATGCCGGCGCCACCCGCGAGGAGGTTATCGATGCCGCGAAGATCGGCGTCGAGTTTGGCGGGGGCCCTTCGTTCGTTGTTGTCAGGAACAACCTGCTGGAATTCCTGGACGAACTGCTGCCATAAACGGACGAAGACGAACCTTACCCGCCCGATCCTTTTTTCAAAGGATAATGATACAACTTTCAGAGGATAAACGGAATTAAAAACAGAGGGAATGGACCCGGCGGGATTTGAACCCGCGGCCTTTACGTTGCGAACGTAACGATCTACCCCTGATCTACGAGCCCGGACCTGATTTGGGATTATAATGTTTTAGCCCGGGAGATATAGTTATTGCGTTGCCAAAAACCGTATCCCCGACATACAGGAGATTTACTTCTTCTCCTCCTTTTTCCCCTTGTTCGTATAGATTGTGGCATACGCACCGATACCCGCGGTGATAATACCGATCCCTGCCGCAATCACGGTAGGGTTGGTGAGCGGATCCTGGGTTGTCGTGGCTGCCGGGGTAGTGGTTGTCGGGACGGCGGTTGTGATGACGGGTGTGGCCCCGGCGGATGTTGTGACCGGTACTTCTTTCAGGGACCCGAATACTGTAATGCTCGCATCCTGGATTATGGTCGCACCGCCGTCAAAATCATAGTACCCCTCAAGCGTCATCCTGACGGAATGGTATCCTGCCGGCAGATCTTCCAGGTTCAGCGGGGTCTTTCCCTGGTAGATCCCGTCAACGTACACCCGGGCGCCGAGCGGGCTGGACTGTACGATTGCGCTGCCGGTCTTTTTCGTGGACGTGGTCTCTGAAGCGGTCACGGTCGTCGTCATGGTTGCGGTCGGGACTGCCGTTGTCACAGGTGTTGTCACCGTGGTTGCCGGTCCCTGGATATCAGACAGGAGGGAGGTAACGATACGATAGTTGACCGTATCCGCATCTCCATCGCCAAGGTACGTCTCCGGCGTAGCAAACATCCATTCGACGACATACCCTTTGCCATAGGGCCGGTATACAAGCGCCGGTTCACCGGTGGTAAAGCTCATAAGGGATATCGCACCGGGTTTTAAGGTTCCGGTCAGCTGTTCCTCAACCGGCTGGGTTGCGGTAAACGTCCGGTTCAGGTCCGAGAATACGGCGCGTGCGATGCCGTTGTTCAGGCTTGTTACAACAAGGGTGGTTCCGCCTTTGACCGTACTTCCGGATATTGCCGGAAGACTGTCCCCGAATTTTCCTGTTGCCGGGTAACTGATGACAAGCACCTTTCCGTCCCACACCGCCTGCTCGATTGCCGACGCCGTGGAGCTGCTGAACGTATCGTCGTTCCCGATAAAGATAATGTCAGTCTCCGGATCGGTAAAACTGGTCACGCTCTGGTCGAACAGTCCGCTGGAATAGCCGGGTATGGAATAGACGACGTTGACATCCCCGTGCACCTCCGGGATAAAACCTGACGTACTGCCATAGACGGCAGCCGATGTCGCAGCTGCCGGGATACAGATAACCATTATTACGATTGCAAAGAGAGTTACGCCTCGCGCAACAGATCCCCGTTTCATACCTGACTCACCCCATCCTGCGAAAAGATTTCAATAGCCTTGAATCACGTATTCCGGCTGAACGTATAAAATATGGTAATGGGCAGAGTTCTTGTTCCTTCAGAGGATGATCTCGATATCGAGTTTCTCTGCCAGTTCCTTGTACCGGTTCCGGATCGTGACCTCGGTAACCCCGGCAACTTCTGCGACTTCCCGCTGGGTGCGCCGTTCCCCACCCAGGATGGACGAGATATAGATTGCAGCAGCCGCGACACCGGTCGGGCCCCTGCCGCTCGTCAGCTCGCGCTCGCCGGCCTGGCGGAGGATCTCGACCGCCCTGCTCTGGACTTCTCCTTTGAGGCTGAGCCCGGAACAGAACCGGGGCACGTAATCGATCGGCGAGGTTGGGAGGAGCTTGAGCCCCAGTTCGCGGGAAATGAACCGGTAGGTCCTGCCGATCTCCTTCCTCGATACACGGGACACTTCTGCGATCTCATCAAGAGTTCTCGGGACGCTGCACTGCCGGCAGGCTGCATAGAGCGCTGCTGCGGCAACCCCTTCAATGCTCCGCCCCCGGATCAGGTTCTTGTCTACCGCATCACGGTAAACAACCGCGGCGGTCTCCCGGACGTTCCTTGGAAGACCGAGCGCCGAGGCCATACGGTCCAGTTCGGAGAGCGCGAAGGCAAGGTTGCGTTCGGTCGCATTGCTGACCCGGATCCGGCGCTGCCACTTGCGCAGGCGGTACAGCTGGGCACGGTTCTTGGATGAAATGGCTCTCCCGTAACTGTCCCGGTTGCGCCAGTCGATCATGGTCGAGAGACCTTTGTCGTGGATCGTAAAGGTCATCGGCGCCCCGACCCGGGACCGCTTCATGCGCTGGTCATGGTCGAACGCCCGCCATTCGGGGCCGCGATCGATGAAATCATCGTCGATGACAAGCCCGCAGCTCTGGCAGACCAGTTCCGCCCGCTCATAGTCATGGACGAGCTGCCTGCTCCCGCACTCGGGACATACTGTCTCGGTGTGGTCTTCGGCTTTCTTCTCGGTCTCTTTCACGCGCTCTTTTGTTCGGGACTTGAGCGCTTCCCGCTCATTCTGAAGAAGTTTAAGTTTTTCAATTTCCTGCATTCGATTCACCAGATTTTGGATCTCTTCCTGGACACGGGACGATCTCTCCCCGGTTTTGCCTGCCCTTTTGCGTACAACTTCTCTTCGGGTTGAATCGGGCGCTTCCCCCTGCAGACTACCGCCGCATAGGGAGCTTGTACGTTCCCGAAAAGGTCCACGATCATGCCGACCGGCTCCATGTTCCGGTCAACAACTTCGCTGTACAGTCCCGGGATCTGTGCAGCATCGCACCGTATGACAAGCGTTCTCCTGCCATAGGTGCTGACCGCTCGACCAACTACGTTCATTGAAACAACCCCGGAGGATACGGTTGTGCCAGATTAAATTAGCAATCTATATATGAATGCATTTTGACTATTTAAAAGTTTCGTGAAAGTATAAATAGAATATCATCGGCAAATCGTCCTGACGATATCGGTTCCGAGCACGTCCCGGCACTCGCGATCGGAAAGACCGGCCCCCCTTGCGACCAGCCGCCTGTCCCGGTCACCCAGAATATCGTGCGGGGCATGCGCGTCGGAGTCCACAACCATCCGGCACCCTGCCTCACGCGCAACCTGCACCACATGCCCGTTCGTCCTGTTATGCCCGGCCCTTGACGTGATCTCAAGGAGAGTCCCGTTCTTTGCGGCAAGGACCACATCCTTTGCCGAAAGGATCCCGGGATGAGCGAGGACATCGACGTCCCTGCAGCTGCAGGCTGCGTGGTTGGTGCCGGGAGCAACCGGTTCAACCGGGGTTTCGCCGTGGACGACCACGATGTCTGCCCCGTCGGCCTTCGCACGTTTCGCAAGCTTTGCGATCTCTTTTGGAGGGACATGCGTGATCTCGACTCCGCAGAGAAGATTTACCCCGAAGAGTTTTGCCGAGTCCCGCACCGGCAAAAGTCTGCTTACAACATCCTGTATGTTCGATGCATCCACGTGGTCCGTGATCGCGACGGTTGTGTACCCGAGAACCGCCATGCGCCGGATCAGCTCGATTGGCAGCATCTCCCCGTCAGAGAGCAGGGTATGGGTATGCAGGTCGTACATCCCTTTCATCGCTTCCCCCCCATCTGCCGTGCCACTTTCCTGATGAGGGCTTCCTTTGACGCCTTCCATTCCGCAATGACCCTGCCCTCGCGGCGCATCCAGTGGGCCGGGTGATGGTGCTCTTCAATCCGGAACCGGATCCCGAGCTGTTTCAGCGCCCGCTCGATATCGGCGAGTGCCGGTACTTTGAGGCCGGCCTGGTGCGGAACTCTTCTCCCCTGACGGCGCGTAATAGTTGCGTTAAAATAGCAGGGGTATAATATGCGCTCATCAGCCATAAGACGATGTTTGTGTGTTAAGGTATAAACACTGCACGCTCAAAATGTACTGTATGCACCATATCGACGTCAGGATCGAAAAAGATGTCTACGACGTCAACAACCAGATCGCAAATCATAACGCGGAGCACCTGAAAGCCCACGGAGTTCGTGCATTCGATCTCCTCGGCGCAATCGGTTCCGGGAAAACCGCGCTCATCGAGCGGCTTGTCCCCCTCCTGAAGCAGAGAGGAAAAAGGGCCGGGGCAATCGCGGGAGATGTTTATGGCGATGACGATTTCCAGCGGATACGGGCTACCGGTATCCCGGCGTTCAACGCCAATACCGGTAAGGAGTGCCACCTCGATGCCCATCTCGTCGACCACGCGATCGACCATCTCCCGCTCGATGAGATCGATATCCTCTTCATCGAGAATGTCGGCAACATGGTCTGCCCTACCGATTTCCGGCTTGGCGCCGAGAAACGGATCGTGATCGTCAGCTCCACGGAAGGGGACGATGTGGTCAATAAGCACCCCATGATGTTCCGGGACTGCACGATCGGGGTGATCAATAAGATCGATCTCGCGGCACTGGTCGGCGCAAACCTGGACCGGATGAAATCCGATATGCACCGGTATAACCCCGCAATGAAGGTCTTTCTAACCAACTTAAAAACCGGGGAGGGGGTCGCTCCCCTGCTTGACGAGATCCTCCGGTAAGCGCAGATGTTAAATAACTGGGAGGAGAATAGATAGAGCACGCTTTCCGGTATCCCGGGCGAGCGCTCCTCTGGACGCTTGTTGCCGGGTACCGGAAGACATACCATACAACGGGGTTATACTCATGCTCTGGCAGGGAAAATCTGTTCGGAAAGTGACCGGGGGAAGAATCCACCCGGCACAGGGAAAGCGGAGAGCCGAGATCGGGCTCGACCCGGCAAATACCCATATCGGTGAGGACAAGAGGAAGATCCTGCGCACGTTCGGCCACAACGAGAAGGTCTTAACGCTGCAGGCAAGTTTTGCAAACGTGACGACAAAGTCCGACGGCAAGACCAAAAAGGTAAAGATCGAGACTGTCGTTGAGAACGGCGCCAACCCGAACTATGTCAGGCGGAACCTTCTGACCAAGGGTGCGATCATCAACACCGAACTGGGAAAGGCCCGTATCGTCAGCAGGCCCGGCCAGGACGGCGTTATCAACGCAGTCCTTGTCGAGTAACCCCGTTACCCATCGTATCAACCATTATCCTTTTTTGGTAACTCCTCTAATATACGAGCTATGCGGAGGATTTACTACCGGTTTCCCCAGAGAGTCGATCTCTCGTTTGTCCTGGGGCTTCCCTTTACCAATGCACTCAGGCATATCGTAACCGAACTCAACGGTGCTGAATCCACAAAGACGACCGGAAAAGAACTCGTCCGGGTCAGGACCAAAGTCGAAGTGGCAATGGACCGGGCGACATTTGCCGAAGTGACTCCGGATATCCTCAAGCCGGGCGCGATAACCGAAGCTGTCGATCTCCGGATCTCGGTGCTTGCCCTTGCCCTCCGGGGCGGGGGTAAAGTGCCGATTGCAAATGACGTGTTCTACGTCCGGCTGACTGAGAGGAACAGGAATACGGATATCGAGATCGCGAAAGAGGGTAATGCTCCGGGCGTCGATGCCCTCGATCTCAAGAACCTCATCCTCGGGAAATCTTGACCCTTAAAACCGCGGCTGCAGCGCCGTTCCGCCACCTGCGCAAAGCTGCTCTCAAAAAAAGCGAGCTCGTCTACTACTACGCGCTCGACCGGAAGTGGATGAGTACCGAACAGGCATCGGCACTTCTCAAAAATGCCGTGGAAGCGGGGCTGCTCGCAGACGAGGGCGGAACCTATTCGCCGCTCTTCGATCCCGGAACCGTCACCATCCCGCTCGGGTTTAAACCAACGTCGGCAGTCTTCGAGAAGAGAGATGTGTTTACGGAGCTTGTGAACCGGATCGCCCGGACCCTCAAAAAAGAGGAGACCGATGTCATTGCAGAAATGAACCAGGTCATCAGGGAGGGATTTGACAACAACCTCCTGCCGGAAGCCGCAATCGCAATCGTTGCACGACGGCATAACGTGCCTTTTGACGATTGCCTTGAAGCGCTGCAAAAGAGTATAAAAAAGGGGAACCGGTAACCGATCACTTCTTCTTCTTTGCCGGCGGGCGTGCTGCCGCTTCTCCGCCTTCCTTCTTCTCCCCCTCGGGCTTTGCGGGGAAGATCTCTTCGAGCTTCTTATCGCCGTAGGCGGTGACCTTTGCATTCACCTGCACGAAGTCGGCAGTGATCTCCTTTGAGCGGAGCATCTTCCGGCGGCGCTGCCCTTCCATCTGGGGATGGAACCCGACACCGCCGGCGAGAAGGAGCTTTTTCCGTCCCGCACCCGGAAGGTTGCTGTTTGCAGGGGTGCCGGTCCTGTCGGATCCTCCGGTGATCTGCATCCTGTAGCCTGCAAGGCCCAGCGGGCCTGCGTCTACTTCCTCTCCGATCTTCTTACCAACGAGCGCACCTGCCGCCCCGCCGCTTGCGTCAACGTTATAGGCTTTCCCTGACTTCGGGTCTGCTACGACGACCTTGAATTCTGCCATATGTGATCTCCTGTAAACTGTCGCACCCGGCTTACGGGTGCGTTTCCATCTCCTGTGTTACCGGCGCTGCCGCTTACTATAAGAGAAGTACCCATCTTATTCGCCTATATGGCTATTAAATCCTCGCGTTCCCCGGCCCCCGGACCGGTCACTTGCCCCAGAACGGTTCGGCTTTCCGGCGCATTGCGGTATACTCGGCAAGGACTTCCTGTGCGGCAGGATTCAGGGTCTTCATCATCTCCCGTTCGAGGACTTTGACGTGCCGTTCGGGGATGTCCACCAGCAGGTCGTCCCCGACGCTGATCTGGCGCCCGACAGTAGCCCCCTCGATGGAGATCGCAACTTCAAGGCCTGCATCAGCCTCCCGGATAGTCTCGCTCCGGAGCTGCATCGTCTTCAAGTGCCCGATCTTTTTGCCGTCAGGTTTGATCAGGTCGACATCGCTCCTGAGCTTGCCTCCAAGAACCCGGACACCGACAACGGCAGGGTTGCTCTGCCGGAAGACACAGTCGGGGAGGAGCCGGATCTTTGCCGGCATGACGATATGCTCGAACCGTTTCTGTTCGAGCAGGCGCTTCTGCTCGTCGCGCCACGCGACATACTGGTCGATGAGCTGGTAGATGACATTCCCGTCAAAGACCTTGACCTGCGTGTAGAGCGGGTTTTTAATCATCTCCGCTGCATCGGGAAGGATCGGCGTATTGAATGCGAGAAGGGCGCGGTAGTACTGGTTCTTGATGGTCTCGGTCTCGACAAGGTCGTGCCGGCTGACCGGCCCGACCTCCGCCCGCATGACCCCGATCTCCTTTGCTTCCAGTTCCTTGCAAAGCGCTTCAAGAGCTCCTATCGTGTCCGCCTTGATGACAAGGCCCTCGTCTGCAAGCTTGACATGGATCTCCTGCATCTCTTTTGTGATCCGCGCCTCGATCTCGTCGCGGTTGCCCCGGATGACAAATAGCGGGGATCCTGCGATCACTCCCTCGAGCTGGGGGGCTGAGACTTTAATTCCCGCCGCCGCTGCAACCGATTTCACCCGCTCGAACCGGTCCTCAACAAGGATCTCCTTCATGGGGTGGGGCTTGAGAAGCGACCGCACTTTCGTTATCAGGACACCGTGCTGTTTTGAGACCGCAATCTCGTCGCCAATAGAGAGCGTTCCGTCGTACAGGATGACATCGAGAGTTGTTCCAAGTCCCCGTTCCTCTTTGACTTCGAGCACGGTGCCGGCCCCCGGGCCCTCGACCAAGAGCTTCAGTTCCTGCCCCATGTACCGCTGGGCAAGCCCGATCATGACCAGCAGCAGGTCGGCGATCCCTTCCCCGGTATGGGCGCTGATCGGGACGATGGCAAGGTTGCGGGCAAAATCGGCGACCCGGTCGAACCGGTCTGCCGAGAACCCGAGTTCCGCAAGTTTTCCGACAATCTCGTAGGTCTTGTTCTCGATGTCGCTTTTAACCCGCTCGTTCTGTTTTGAGAACGAGGAGATGAACGTCTCGTTCTCCGAGACCCGCCACCCGTGGATCCTGTCGATCTTGGTTGCTGCGATGACGAACGGCGTCTTGCAGTTCCGGAGGATCTGGAGCGCTTCGATGGTCTGGGGCTGGAATCCCTGGGTTATGTCCACGACAAGGATCGCCATGTCGGCAAGCGCCCCTCCGCGTGCACGAAGCGTCGTGAACGCATGGTGGCCCGGGGTGTCGATGAAGAGCAGGCCGGGGATGTTGATCGGCATCTTCTCCATCGTCCCGCTCATCTTCCGGATCGCTTCAATGGGGACGATTGTTGCGCCGATATGCTGGGTGATTGCACCGGCCTCGGACGAGACGACCGAGGAGCCCCGGATCCGGTCAAGGAGGGAGGTCTTGCCATGGTCCACATGGCCCATTACACAGACGATAGGTGTACGGATATTGGGATTTGACGCCATTGCCACCACCGGTCCAGCGCGAGGAGATACACCGGCAGAGGGTTGCCCGGTTGAAAACTGCATTTCCTGCGCTGTTATGCACGTTCGGACGGTCTGTCCATGCCAACCTGAATATAACTGGACAGCTGCGGATATTAATAATCTTTCAATACATGCCTCTCCCGGCACCATCGGGGTTCGAACCTGCGATCTGCCGGTCATGCCCCCGGATCAAGGGGGTGCCTGGGGGTCGGAGGGGTACATTCATGGGGAACCGGGAAACGTTCCGGGCATGGATCCGGATGCCGGTCCGATTCGTTTTCTTCCCTTCTATCTTCAGCGAAATGGAGCAGGAACGGATCCGGAACAGACCCCGGGTGAAGGGGATTCCCACTCCGGAACAGGACCATGTACCCGTCCGACCCCCCACCGGTTGGTACTGGCCCAGCCTAATTTCTCCTGATTATTACGGCGGTAAAATCCGGGATACCCGGACATTGTCTGGAGAGGGGGTCGGATGGGTACATTGTGACAGTGCCGGAGCCCCCTGATTTCCGGAATAAGGTCCGTTCCTCTCTCCGGTTTAAGATGACCCGTTTGTGGGGATCGGATCGTGAGCGGGGAACGCACGTGCCAATCCAATCGCAATTTTCGGCTGCCCTTGCCCGGCACGGGTAATTTTCACGGTATCCGTGACAAGGATACTTTAAAGTGCGACCACTGCCAATGTAAGAAGGAAAATTAGCCAGGGTGGGGTAGTTGGTTATCCTAGAGGACTGTGGATCCTCCGACCCGGGTTCGAATCTCGGCCCTGGCCCTTTCCGAACACCGTTTCAGCTCTGTTTTTCCGGCGTAATTAATCTGGGAACCCTCAGGCAGTGTCTGATACAATGATTATGAGATTGCGTTCCTGAACGCAGGATCCGTCTCGCGAATTCCAAGGAAAATATAATATATCCGTTGCCGGAAGTCTGTGTTAAGGAACGGGGTATGAGCGTCACAGACTATATCGGCAGGTTCTGGACGGGTGCCGAGGTCATGTACGGTATCATCATCACCATGACATTTACGAGCATGCTCCGGGATATTCCGGTTGTCCCCGACATCGTTGTCGACAGACTCATTATTGCAGCCCTGTCCTGCTGCATCGCATGGGGTATTGCTGACGGGTTTTTTTACCTGTGGGAGAGGGGGTACATCATCCGGAGGGAGAATACGATTATCGATCTCTCCCGCTCGTCCGAAGTGAAGCAATCCGCGGTTTCCATGGTGGGCGAGGAACTGGACGATACCATCCTGAGAACAATCCCTTTGGAAAAAAGACAGTATCTCTATGAAAAACTGGTTTTGTTCCTGTCCTCTTCAGGCCAGCGGAGGAGCATCGCGATTCCGGAGGCTGTCATAATCGTTCTCGGTACATTCCTGCGTTCTGCCGGAGCGAGCCTGATCATGGTAGCTCCATTCTTCATAATCGACGATGTCTGGGAAGCACTGCTCATTTCAAACGTTACCGGTATCCTGCTCCTGTTTATTGTAGGATATATCCGGTCTCTGGACAGGACCTTCTCCTCAAGGGTGTTGTTCGGACTCGGCTCCGGACTTATCGGGATCATCATTGCAGCAATCACGGTCGTTCTCGGAGGATGATGAGATCCGCATCCTATCGATAACCCTATCAGGCAATAACTCAATCTCCGTTCAAAAAGGAGATAACTGATTCCGGAGATCATGATGCCGCCCCTTGATATACAGTCAGTTACCGGCCTTTCAGAATCTGAAGCCGATAGTAAGATCCGACAGGAAGGCTACAACGAACTTCCAGCAGAATCGCGGCGGGGCTTTCTCCGGCTCATCGCCGGCATATTCCAGGAACCGATGTTCCTCCTTCTTGTCGCAAGCGGGCTTTTGTATTTTATCATCGGGGATTTTACCGAGGGCATGATGCTGATGTCGTTTGTTGTGGTTGTCATCGGCATCACCGTGTACCAGGAACGGAAGACCGAGCGGGCGCTTGAAGCCTTACGAAACCTTTCCAGCCCCCGGGCGCTCGTCATACGCGACGGGGTACAGCAGCGCATTGCCGGGCGGGAAGTTGTCACCGGCGACATGGTCGTCCTTTGCGAAGGCGACCGTGTCCCTGCCGACGGCGTCCTGCTGGCAGCCAATAACGTTTCCGTGGACGAGTCCCTCCTCACCGGGGAATCCGTCCCGGTCAGGAAGGCTGCGGGAAAAGACGGGATGCCGCGGGAACGGCCGGGCGGGGATGACCGCTCGTCCGCCTATTCCGGGACCCTCGTTGTTTCAGGGCAGGGGCTTCTGCATGTCACGGCGACCGGGGCAAAGACCGAGATGGGGAGAATCGGCACCGCACTGAAAACCGTAGAACGCAGCGACACACGGCTGAAGCTGGAGATCGACCGGCTTGTCGGCACGATTGCCCTCCTTGGCATCGCTCTCTGTGCGGTTATCGTCATTGTGTACGGCCTGACGCGGTACAACTGGATCGAAGGGTTCCTTGCCGGCATTACCCTCGCCATGGCAATCCTCCCCGAGGAATTTCCGGTTGTGCTGACGATCTTCCTCGCGCTTGGAGCATGGAGGATATCCAAAAGCAACGTACTCACACGTCAGATCCCGGCCATCGAGACGCTCGGATCCGCAACCGTCCTCTGCGTCGACAAGACCGGGACGCTCACCCTGAACCGGTTGTCGGTAGCACGGTTTTTTGCACAAGGCGAGCTCTGCGACTACGATCCTGTTGGTTCGAAGGCAGTCACCGACTCCTGTCACGAAGTCGCGGAGTACGCGATTCTTGCCTGCAAGAAGGATCCCTTCGATCCGATGGAGAAGGCACTGTTCGGGCTCAAGGACGGGGATTTTGGGAAGACCGAGCACATCCACGCGAACTGGACTCTTGTCCAGGAATACCCGCTCTCCCCGGACCTCCTTGCCATGTCCAATGTCTGGCGATCGCCCGACGGGGACCGGTATGTTATCGCGGCAAAGGGGGCGCCGGAGGCGATTGCCGATCTCTGCCATCTCGATGCAGCGTCGGTACGGGATCTCGCGAAATGGATCGACAAAATGGCATCGGACGGTCTCCGCATCATCGGGGTTGCGCGATCAACGTTCTCGCTCTCCGGACTGCCGGATGGGCAGCACGATTTCCCGTTCGAATTCCTCGGGCTTATCGGTTTTGCCGATCCGGTCCGCCCGCATGCCGCTGAAGCGGTCAGGGAATGTTCTGAAGCGGGGATCCGGGTCATCATGATCACCGGCGATTACCCGCTGACAGCCCGGAATATTGCGCGGCAGATCGGGCTTCCCGATGCAAACCGTACCATCACCGGCCCGGAGCTCGATGCGATGGATGACCTTGAACTCCGTAAGGAGATCCGGTCCGCCGGTATCTTTGCCCGTGTCGTCCCGGAACAGAAACTCCGGATCGTCGATGCCCTCAAAGAGAACGGCGAGGTTGTTGCCATGACCGGGGACGGCGTGAACGACGCGCCTGCCCTGAAATCCGCCGATATCGGCATTGCCATGGGCGGCCGGGGGACTGATGTCGCCCGCGAGGCATCGTCGCTCGTGCTGCTGGACGACAATTTCATCTCGATCGTCGGGGCGGTCCGGCAGGGCCGGCGGATCTTCGATAACCTGAAGAAGGCGATCGCGTACATCATCTCCGTCCATGTCCCGATCGCCGGGATGTCGCTTATCCCGGTCCTCTTCAATATGCCACTTCTCCTCCTGCCGGTCCATATCGTCTTCCTCGAACTGATCATCGACCCGGCCTGCTCCGTCGTGTTCGAATCGGAGCGGGAGGAGTTAAACATCATGAACCGCCCGCCACGGGAAAAAGATGAGGGGATCATCACCCGGCGTTCCCTTGTCCTCTGCCTCCTGCAGGGTTTTGTCGTGCTGGCGGTCGTGCTGGCAGTCTACTGGAATGCCCTGTCCTGCGGGATTCCTGAACCGGAAGTCCGGGCCCTTGCGTTCACGACAATCGTTGTTGCCAACATCTGCCTCATCCTGACGAACCGGTCATGGGTCGATATCATCGTTACCTCGTTGAAGAAACCCAACCGGGCGCTTACCTTCATCCTGGCCGGCACCATCGTCTGCCTGCTGCTCGTCCTGTATGTTCCGGTTCTCCGGGACCTTTTCCAGTTCGGGGCGATCAGCTTCGTCGAGCTGCTGACCTGTGTCATCGCCGGGACGGCAAGCGTCCTCTGGTTTGAGGGATACAAACTCCTGAACCGGGAGAAAAGGACGGGTTCATAAAAGATAAAAAACCGGGAGGACAGGTTTATACCTGTGGAACCGGCGCAGTTCCCGGAACCCGGCACCGCGATCGACCGGAGAATTTGCAGCCAAAATCCGGATCGCGAATATGGCTGAACACCGGTTCCTGAAAAAAGGGAGGGCCCTGTTCCGGTAAAACTTTTACCTGTTCCGCCGCAATAGTTCTGCGTGGATGCACTCTCCCACGCCCTGATCGCATACATCCTGTTCTCCGCAACCGGGTTTATCCCGCTCGTCCCGTTTGCGATTCTCGGGGCGGTGATCCTGGATGCAGATATTTTCTTCCCGGCATTTTCAGATTCTGTCCCGTCCCTCTACCTCTTCACCCACGGGGGCATTGCCCATAGCATCGTCGGGGCAGTCGCCATGTCCCTGCTCGCGTACCTTGCACTTGCGATTATTGCAATAGCAGGGATAATACCCGGAGGGATACTTATCGGGGCAGGAATTTCCGGTTACGCTGCAATCCTAACCGGATCGTTCCTTCATCTCGCTATCGACATTATGGCCTGCCCGGGACTTCCGCTTCTTGCCCCGGTCCTCGACAGGAAATATACCCTCGGGATCCTCCCCGGCCCAAGCATTCTCCTTGCAGCTGCGGCGGTCGGATCAATCTCCCTTTCCGTTTTGCACGTGATGCCGTTCTGGCAGGCGCTCATGGCTTACGCGGGTATCGCCATTGCCTATTTCGTCGTGAGGATCGCTGCGTTCCTGTACGCAGATACCCGGCTTCCCGTCCGAAAGGTCCCGTCGATAAACCCGTTCCGGTGGCTGGTCATCCGGGAAGATAATCGCCGGTATACGATCTCGACATATACGTTCTTCAAAGGATACGACACCGGGGCGGATTTTTGTAAATGCCGGGAGGCGACTGCCCGCGACATTGACGATGCCGCAAAAATTCCGGAAGTCCGGCGGTTCCTGTTCCACTCCTATTGTGTCACCGCCGAACGAATCGGGTCGGTCCTCATCCTTGCAGACCCGGTGCGCGAGAAAGGGTATGTGTACTATCCACCCAAATTCAAACGGGTCGCAATCTCTTCTGAAAGGTAACGGACTGCCCTCGTTGTTCCACGCCGGAATCATTAATCCATTGGCGATGCCGCTACCCGGGCAGGCCCGGATGCGAGATCCTTCTGCATCCAGACTATATCGAAGAACTCGTTGAACTTTATCCCGACATGGTACATGCGCCCGCACTCAAAGAACCCCTGCTTTTCATGGAAGAGCAGGCTTTCGGTGTTATTCGACGAGATATTGGCAAGCAGCATCACGATCCCTCTCTTCTTCGCTGCATCGATCATGGCTTCCATGAGCATCGTGCCAGATCCCCGGTGCCGGTGCGCCGGGCCGATGAACATTGATACCGTGGCGGACCGGGCAAATGTTGCGAACGGGAGAAACGGGCGCAGGATCCCGAATCCTATAATCTCTCCTTCCGACTCGATTACGCCGAAAGCATGGGCGTTTTCCCGGAGCGTTGCGAAGAATGCGGGTGGAACCGGCTTGTCAGGATACGCAGCAAAGCTTGTGGTGACGTAATGGTTGAAGATCCCAATCACGGCATCCCGGTCTGCATCGGTGACCGGACGGATCGATGGTTTTGGCATACGGATCACCGGTTGTGTTGGCATGTATCAAGATAAATCACGTGGCAGCTTGGGAATCCATATCCCGGGCCCTTTAAACAAGCCGGGATTTTTTATACCCTTTGACGACGTCGGTATTTCCTGCCGTTTCCGCAGAAACTATTTATAATGTCAACATCATAATGTTGACCCATGATCCCACCAACGGACAAGAATCCGGGCGAATTCCGAAAGATACGATGCAGCAATACGTTCGGTCCCGTGATTCTGAACCTGGCATGGTTCTCCTGCATGATAGCCGTTTACTGGTTATCGGAATACTCCCCCGGAACCCACAGGACTTCTCCGGCTCTCAAGGCCGGAACCAGCGATCCGGAGGTTATGCATGATCCAGTTTGATCACCTGTCCAAAGAATATTACGGCATCCTGGCCGTGAAAGATCTGACTGCCGGGATTCAGGATGGCGAAATTTTCGGACTTCTCGGACCAAACGGAGCCGGGAAAAGCACGACAATCCTGATGCTTGTCGGCCTCATCGAACCATCGGCCGGCTGCTGCCGGATCGATGGGGTCGAAGTCGCAACCAACCCGATTTCGGTAAAGCAGCAGATCGGCTACATGCCGGAAGATGTCGGGTTCTATCCGATGCTCACGGCGGAAGAGAACCTGACGTACTTTGCCCGGCTCTTCCGGATGGATAGCCGGGATTACAAAAAACGCATTACCGATCTTCTCTCCCTCACGGGTCTCGACGGGGTAACAAAACCGGTTGGCGGGTACTCGAAAGGCATGCGGCAGCGACTCGGGCTTGCAAACGCCCTGTTGAACGATCCCGCGGTTATCATCCTTGACGAACCGACCGCGAATCTCGACCCGCAGGGTGTCGCGGACTACCGCCGGATTATCTCCGGTGTCGCACGGGAGGGGAAGACCGTCTTCGTCTCGTCACATATCCTTTCCGAAGTGAGCCGGGTCTGCACATCTATCGGTCTCCTCTCGAAAGGACAGCTGATTGCACAGGGGAAATGGGAGGATCTCAGCAGGGAACTGCGGGTTGGAGATAATATCGGGATCACCATTTCGATTGAAACCCGCGATCCGATGCCGGAGTTTTCTGATGCAGATCTGGTCTCTGTACATTATTCTGAAGACAGGAAATCAGCGACACTTGTTGCGCATACGGATATCAGCGATTCCGTTATCGATTCCTGCGCCCTGGCCAGAGTCCGGTTACATGGGATTCACCGGAAGGGCGCCTCGCTGGAGGATCTGTTCCTTTCGTATTACGAGAATTCAGGGGTTCCGCAAAATGGCTGATCCGGGTGTTATCGTAATTGCAAAAAAGGAATTCTTCGATCACCTCCGGAGCCGGAAGTTCCTTCTCCTCCTTGGGATTCTGACCATTATCGCATGCATGGGGTTGCTCAGCGGCGTCTCAGAGTACCGCGAGAACGTGAAATGGTATAATGAGATGCAGAAGTATCCCTCACAGGACGACGATTCGCCAGTCTCCAGTTACCTGAAACTGAAACCCTCGGTGCTCGTTGTCTTCTGTAACACCTGCCAGCTCCTTTCGGTGACCGGGGGCATCCTCGGCATCGCCATGGGGTTCGATCTTCTCACGAAGGAGAAGGAGAGCCGGTCGCTCAAGCTCCTTCTCGCACATCCGGCATACCGGGACGAGGTGATCAACGGCAAGGCCCTCGGAGGCATCGCAGCGATCGCCCTTGCGCTCGGGATCGTTCTTGCAGCATTGCTCGGCATCCTGCTCGTCATGAGTATCCTTCCCGATGCAGCGGAATGCGGGATCATCCTGCTGGTCTTTGCGATAACGTTTTTGTATATTTTTACCTTCTTTGCCCTTTCCCTGCTGATGTCTGTCCTGTGCGGGGAGAGCGGGAAAGCCCTGATCTATTCCCTGTTCATCTTTCTCGTCCTTGGATCCCTGGTACCCGCCATCGTCAGCTCCCCGCTTGTCATGGACCCGGTCATCGGCCAGAAGCCGGAGATGTCACAGGCCATCATCGACCAGATGATGGACCTGGCGGAGCTCCCCAAAAACCAGGTCCGGACCCAGAACCGGACCGAGCTCCAGGTAGGGACACTGAACCGCGAGGAGTGGGACCGGTATAACCGGCAGTTGCGGGAACACGGTAACCGCGAGCTGGGGCTTAAGGAGATCCAGTACCTGATCTCGCCAACCGAGAATTACAAGAAGATAACCACCTGTCTCACGAGCCCCACATGGACCCGCATTGTCCTCTATTCGACGAGAGGAGAGAGTCTCGTGCAGAAGATTGACAACCAGGGCAGGAGGATCTGGGTCAGTATCGATTACAATCCGAAGATCGATTACGATCTCTCCGGGATCCTGGCGTTGATCTCCGGGAACCTTATCACGCTCCTGGCGTTTCCCTTAGTATTTTTCGGGCTCGCGTACGCCAGTTTCATGAAAATGGATATCCGGTAGGAGGCGAGAGGACACATGACTGATTACGGTATCATTTCCATTGCCGGAAAAGAGTTCTTCGATCACCTAAGGAGCCGGAGGTTCCTGCTCATCCTCGGGATCCTTTCCGTTATCGCGGTTGCCGGGATCCTCAACGGGATTACGGAATACAACACATCAATAGCGGCCTACAACAACCTGCAGACAGCCGCGTCCCACGAATGGGGCGCAACGATGACAGAAGATCTCTACCAGAAGATGAAACCATCCGTGCTTCAGGTCTTTTACCAGATGAGCACGCTCTTTGCCCTTGCCGGGGGCATCCTCGGGATCGCCATGGGATTCGACCTCGTGACCAAAGAAAAGGAGAGCCGGTCGCTGAAGATCCTCCTTGCGCACCCCGTCTACCGCGACGAGGTGATCAATGGCAAAGCCCTCGGCGGTTTAGCGGCGATCCTGCTCGCCCTCGGATTCGTCATCGCCATATCGCTTGGGATCCTGCTTGTCTGCGGGATCGTGCCGGCCGTATCGGAACTGCCCCCGATCCTGCTCTTTTGCGCCGTGACGTTCCTGTTCATCTTCAGCTACTTCGCCATCGCCCTCCTGATGTCGACACTCTGCGAAGAGAGCGGGCAATCGCTTGTTTATTCTCTTATATTATTCGTTATCCTCGGGTCATTCATTCCCGCCATCGTCTATTCACCCCTCGTGACGGACATCGTCATCGGCCCTGCACCGGAACTGCCGCAGATCATTCCCGATCCGGAGATGCAGGACAAGAACCGGGATGCAATGGACACGTACGACCGCCAGACACAGGAATACGGCGAGAAAGAGATGAAAGTGGGGGACTTAAAATACCTGGTCTCCCCCCAGGAAAATTATGTAAAGACAGCAACGTTCCTGACCAGCCCGGCAAAAACGAGCGAAATGCTCTACCCGGTTATGTCGAAGGGCTGGGGGTATATCAATGAGACTTCCAAGGATATCTCTGTCGGCGTTATCTATGAACAGGTTGCCGATTTTGACTTTTCACAGATCTTTGCAATGGTCTTTAGGAACATCCTTGCACTCCTGGTCCAGCCGCTCGTCTTCTTCGGGCTTGCATATGTCTCGTTCATGAGAATGGATGTCAGGTGAGGCATTTGATTGGGAATTATTCTTCAGAGAAATTACCTCGCATGATCTGGATATTGTTCATCGTTCTCGTGGCAGGGACGTTTAACCTCATTCATCCGGTAATCGCGATCGACTCCTCGCCCAACAGCAACATGATCATCAAGTGCGACGTCCCCGGGAAGGTCATCGAGGCCGGCGAGACCGTAAGTTTCAATCTCATTGTCACGAATAACGGTCCAGAAATCTACCGCAAGCTATGGTACGAGACCTTTGACGGGAAACGGCTGGACTGGAAGATGAAGTTCGTCGACGATACAAATGAGATCAATTTACTGGCAATCAACCAGTACGCCTCGAAGAACATCACGTTCATTGCCGAGACTAGTTCGGACACCCCCCCGGGAGAATATACTGTTCGGCTGCATGTAGGGGATGGCTGGTACTGGCTGTACATCACGGTATCGAAGAGCCATGCCGGGGAGAAAGGAACGCTTGAGATGAAAGTCGTTGATACCGAGGGTGAAAAAGTCAAGGGCGTAATCATCGAACTGGTCCCGGAAAATGTATTCGCCCCGACCGTCAGGCTGATGAGCGCGGCGGATGGAAGCGTCAATGCGCGGGTCGCCGACGACAAGTACACAATGAAGATCTCAAAGGTCGGATACGTCCCGTTTGAGAGGAAGGACGTGACCATCAAGGGGGGTATCACCACGAACGCCGGGACTATTATGCTGGAACAATCCCTCTTTGCTGCTGACTTGGTAGTCAAATCGCCGGCGATCACGACATCCATCGGGAAGAATCCCCGCTACGTGATGATGATCCGGAACATCGGCAAGAGCGACGATACCTACCGGTTCGCGTCGGCAGGATCACCGGACGGATGGTATGTCCGGTTCCATGAGAGCGGGACCGACGGATCGGATGTCTCCGACATTTACCTGAAATCCGGCGACGACAAGACGCTTGATGTCGAGGCAATTCCCCCGTATGGCGTCCAGACCGGCGATTACAATTTCTCCGTCAGCGTGGAATCGTCCGATACGGTTTATATCCAGAACCTGATCGTGAAAATACGCGGGAACTACGACATGAAACTCTATGCCGAGAAGTACCGGTACGAAGTGAACAAGGGTGATGTGGTAACATTCCCCATCACGGTTGCCAACGGAGGGGATGCAGGGGCGCTGACCAACGTTAAGATCGATGTAGGGGCACCAGAAGGGTGGGAAGCCGAGATAACCCCAAAGACCGTTGCAAGCATCCAGCCCGATGAGAAGAATACCATCACTATCAAGGTTACTCCTCCGGCAAACATCGTTGCCAGCGAATACAAAATCACCGTTAAGGTCACCTCCGACCAGACCGAGCAGAGCGACGAGTTCCACATCCTGATAAAGGAACAGTCGATGATTGCCGGTGTCGGCGTGCTCGTTGTCGGCCTCGTCTGCGGCGGGGTGTATTACATGTTCCGGAAGTATAAGCGGAGATGAAAAAAATGAAGATAAGAATTGTCACGGTTCTTCTGGTTGTTGTGGCAGCGTTGTCTGCCGGGTGCACCGACATACTACTCTCGGCATCCCCGGTTACTCCCCCACAAATCACGGAAACCGCAGTCCCCTATCCTCAACAAATCACAACCACTGTGACTGTACCTCAGCAGCCCGTTATAACGGTTCAGGTCACTGCGACAGAGCGTCCGATCAGGATTTTTACCGGAGAGTTCCACTGGGTTGAATACCGCGAAAATAATTCTGTAACGATGCCGCCGAATTCCCGCTCATCGTGGATCTATTATCACAGGCTTGAACGATCGACCGGTATTTACAAGGGAAGTCCTGCAATTCATGATACTGTCACAACGGTATCCGATTTTCCGGAATACTGCATCAATGAAACGGTCACCATAACCAGAAACGGGAGTGTTTTTATTGCAGATACCTATCTCGATGCGTCAACAGGCAGGTATCTCGGAGGAACATTGAAAACGTCGATTAAGGGAGTTGCCCAGCCGCCGGATGAATATCCTGCTGATGATTCCGGAAGTACTTCGCAAACGGGCACAGGTATTGGCGGATGGATGGGCTTTACACCGTTTGACGAGTTGAATATCCCCCTTACGGGTCAGGGTACAGAGTCCATAACCGTGCCGGCCGGAG
>Ga0209099_1001365_pt1 | contig 24711 bp, 18 predicted proteins | sample AD_JPNHW2_MetaG_FD_184430 | JGI IMG/M metagenome (GOLD analysis project Ga0209099, IMG submission 184430) | Active sludge microbial communities of municipal wastewater-treating anaerobic digesters from Japan - AD_JPNHW2_MetaG (SPAdes) (version 2) | ecosystem: Engineered > Bioreactor > Anaerobic... | reverse complement strand
TCCGTCAAAACCATCAACGCTGTTATCGAAAATTTCATACTTTCTTGAAGATTCATAGACATCTTCAGTCTGGTCTTCAACAAGAGGCCTGAGTCCGCCATAGCAGTGAATAACATCATCATAGGATATTTTAATCTTTTCACCGAAAGAAGCATTTACGTCATCTATAAGTTCAAGAATACTCTCTTTTCTGATCTTCCAGTCATCGGGGCTTCCTATATATTCCTTGTCAGTAGTTCCAATCAAAGAGTATCCTCTCCATGGAATGATAAAGATGTGCCTGCCGCCGGGAGTTGATGAAGTGACCAGATATTTATTAAGAATTTTTTTTGTAATAATATGAATTCCTTCTGATCTGCGGAGTACTTCTTTATGCTCAACAGTTCCTGTAAGCGATAAAATTCTGTCTGCCCAGGGGCCTGCACAGTTTATTGTAAGCCTCCCTTTTATTGAAGCAGCGCGTTTAGTTATTTTATCAATTAAATTTACACCTTCTATTTTGCTGTTATTGATTCTGAATCCGGTAACTTCCATATAATTTGCTATGTCTGCTCCCTTGCCTAATGCTGATTTAATAAAAGCAAGGGTGAGACGTTCGGGAAAGAGGCTGGCACAATCGTAATATACCAGGGATCCTCCGAGCTCTGTGCTGTCGAGTGCCGGTTCATCTTTTATAGTTTCTTTCCTGGAAAAATTCTTGTGAGATGGGAGCCTTTTACTCTTATCCCATGTGAATTTTTTATCGAACGAAAGCAAATCATAAAGGATCATTCCGATTTTCAGAAGGTTTCTCTGTTTTTTCATAGCTGTGTTATTGAATATAATCATGTTGGCGATGGGGTATACAAAATTCGGCGCAATATTTTCCAGAATTCTTCTCTCTTTTAGGGATTCTCTTACAAGCGAAAGTTCAAAATTCGCCAGGTACCGGAGTCCGCCATGAATCAGTTTAGATGTTGCAGATGATGTTTTTGAACCGAAGTCGTCTTTCTCAACAAGTGCTACGGAAAGTCCTCTTGAAGCTGCATCATAGGCAACAGCAGCTCCGGTAATTCCTCCGCCTATAACTATTATATCATATTCTTTATCATCTTTAAATTCAGATCTTATCATTTTATTTCTCCAGATAGGTTAATATTTTTTTTCAGCATAAGTAATAACATCATTCATAATTTTTTTTGCAGATTTTGAATCACCTGCTATTATTGCTTTTGCGATATCATTATGAAATTTGTTACTCACTTTTTTATTCTCTTCAATAGAAAAGTAAAGTTGCCCGAAGTCTTTGAATATGTCGTTGAAAAAGTTAAGTATAAATATATAAAGAATGTTGTTACCCGCACGTGCGATTGCCTGATGGATCGCAAGGTCTTTCTCGATTGTAGATTTTTCTGAAACCAGAATTTCCTGAAAGGCAATGATATCTGCTTCTGTTCTGTTTAACGCTGCTTTTTCTGCCATCTCCGGAGAAATTATTCTTCTGATCTCGAGAATATCTTTAAGAGCTCCCGGATTGTTATCTTTATTCTGATAAAGAATATGTTTTAAGAGCTCGAGATTTCCGGAATCCCTGTAATCTTTGATATAGATTCCATCCCCCTGCCTGGCAGAGAGCAGTCCCAGAACTTCAAGCTTTCTAAGCGCCTCCCGTAATGTATGCCGGTTGACATTCATTTTTTCTGAAACTTCCCGTTCCGGGGGAAGTTTTTCTCCGGGTAGGAGTGCTCCGGAAATAATCCGGTTTATAATTTGTGACGCAACTTCATCGCTCAGGTTTTTTTTATTAACTTCTATAAACATTTTTATAACTCATTGGTATATTGGTTGAACCAATAACACCAATGGTATAATGTATTAAATATGTCAATTTTTTTATTTTTTTATTTTTTCCTTTTACTTTACAAATAGATTCTTTTATCGATATATGGTTATATACGCATATGGAGTTTAAATAAATGAAATTCAGTGAATTCAATCTTGATGAAAAGATTTTAAAAGGTATAGAAGATGCAGGCTTTGTTGATTGTACGGAAGTTCAGGCGGAGTCTTTAAAATATACTCTAGAGGGAAGGGACATACTGGTACAATCTCAGACAGGAACAGGTAAAACTGCAGCATTTATGATTCCGCTTTATCACCTCCTGCTTACCAATGAAAAAATGAAAAATAAAAAAGTTCTGATCCTTGCCCCTACAAGAGAACTGGTAATACAGATAGAAAAAGAGGGTAAGCTTCTAGGTAAACATCTGGATCTTAAAATTCAAAGTTTTTACGGCGGAGTCGGTTACAACCAGCAGGAAACTGCCATGAAGGAGGGAGTGGATATTTATGTCGGTACTCCCGGAAGATTGATAGATTTTGCCAGCAGCGGGAAAATTAAGTTCAACGAGTTCGGAATTCTTGTAATTGATGAAGCGGATAGAATGTTTGATATGGGATTTTTCCCTGACATAAAAAGAATGATGAAGAGAATGGCAGCTCCGACTGAAAGAATATCAATGCTTTTCAGTGCAACTCTAAGTTCTAAAGTGAAAAATCTTGCATGGGAATATATGAATGATCCTGCCGAGGTAACTATTTCCGGCGGACAGGTTACTGTCGATAAAATTAAGCAGGTTCTTTATCATGTCGGGACAAATGAAAAAATAAATCTTTTACTGGGAATTCTTAAGACACAGAATCCTCAAAATGCGCTTATATTTACAAATACAAAACAGGATGCAGTGAGAGTTGCCGCAAGGCTGGCAGGTAACGGCTATGAGTGCAGTTATATTATCGGTGACCTCCCGCAGAATAAAAGATCCAGAATAATTGAAAATATCAAATCAGGTAAACTGAAGTATCTTGTCGCCACTGATGTTGCAGCAAGAGGTCTTCACATTAATGATCTCGATCTTGTTATAAATTATGATATTCCTGAAGATTTTGAAAACTACGTCCACAGGATAGGAAGGACAGCCAGAGCCGGTAAAGCAGGAATGGCAGTAACTTTTGCATGTGAAAAATTTGTCTATGGCCTTGAAGCAATAGAATCATATATAAAAATGAAAATTCCGGTTGAATGGGCTGGAGATGAGATGTTTGCCGAAGATCAAAGTAAGGATGAATTTATTCGTAATTTTATGAGAGAATCCAAGCAGACAAGAATTGTTTCTGAGCATGATGATAAAAAAACAGACAGGTACGGCAAAGAGAGAAAAGGAAAAGAGAGACCTGCAGTTGCAGCCAGGCCTGAGAGAAAAGATACAAGGAAAGCTCCCGAAAAGAAAGAAGATAATACTGTTAAAACCAGAAGGAGTACTGCCGAGATTAAACCTAAAGCTGCAGCAGGCAAGAGCAGTTATGTAAAAGAAAACCGCAAAAAAGAAAATATTGCTTCAGCACCAAAAGAGAGGCCGTCAAAAAATTTAAGTCTCGATAAAAGAATGGATTATTATAAAGAAAGATATGGCGAGGAATTTACCGTTAAAAGAGAAATCACAGCCAGTCCGGAGAAGAAAAATAATAAAAAACCGGCAGTAAAAGTACATAAAAAAACTCCTGAAAAAAGGAGCTCATTAATAAGTAAAATTAAATCTATTTTTAAAAAGAAATAATTATATAGCAATACTCCTTCGTGCTTCATAGAGATAATCAATTGCTGAGTCTGTGTTTCCTGAAAAAAGATGGCAGAGGCTGAGTGATATAAGATTATCTCTTGTTTTAGACGGGTCATTTTCGAGTTTCTGAATTTTTTCTTCAATTGATCCATATTTGTCAGTGAGGATAGCAACTGGTATGGATTGTATATAGTCGTTGAAATTCTGGAATTTTTCCGAGCTGTCTTTAAACTTTTTAATTTCATACGCAGATTCAGCTGTATTCCCCGAGTTAAAAAGTATTTCTGATTTAATTTTCTGAACTGTATCAGATTTTAATTTTGAACTGGAAATTCTTTTTATGATTTTAAGAGAATCATCCACCTTCCCCTGGTTGTAATACAGAACTGCAAGTGCGGTTAGCGCAGTGGTATTTTCCGGATCAGTCATAATCACATTGATAAAATTTGATTCAGACGCTTTAAAATTATTTAATCTGCCATAACATAAGCCTGTGAGTAAAAAAATCATATGGAACTTATTATTCAGCAGTTTTGCTTTTTCGAGGGCTAAAATAGCATTTTTAAAATCATTTTTTTTGTAATATAAACAACCAATATTGTAAAGTGTTATGTAATCCTCATGAAATGAATTAGCTTTATGAAATGATTTTATAGCCTGATCAAATTTTTTTAATCTGGTCAATTCCACAGCCAATTCAATATATGTTTCACGGTTAGCAGGATTCAGTTTTATCATATCGATAATGCCGGTCAGTTTTCCATTATCGTCTGCCGTCCGGCTGTTTTTAATAATTTTATTTAACATTATGCCCCGGTATTCTATTCCGATTTTACAACTCTGTTTCTTCCCTGAGATTTGGCAGCATAAAGAGCAGTATCCGCTCTTTTAATCAGATCAATTCCATTCTTATCTTTTTTATGATTAAACTGCGCTAAACCGATACTGATCGTAACATTTATATTTTTTCCGCAGTTATTATATATAGCGCCTTCAATTTTTTTTCTAAGTCTGTCAGCAATTGTTTCTGCTGCTGAAATGTCCGTCTCGGTAAGAATTACAGCAAATTCTTCTCCGCCATACCGTGAAGCTATATCGAAACCGCGGATATTCTGATGTATAATAGATGCAGTTCCTTTTAAAATGATATCTCCCTGCTGGTGGCCATATGTATCATTTACGTTTTTAAAATGATCCAGATCAGCCATGAGTAATGTCAGCGGAGTTCCTGTCCTTTCTGATCTTTTAAACTCTTCAATAAGTCTTTCCTGAAAGTAATGGTGGACAAAAAGGCCTGTCATTCTGTCAAGAGTGGCCATTCTGTAAAGACGAGAGTTCTCAACAGCGATGGAAGCGAATTTAGCCATTTTTTCAAGAAAGAGGAAGTCCTGTTCTGTATATGAATTTTCCATTATTTTCTGGCTTAAAAATATTAAACCATTAATGGAATTTTTGGATTTAAGAGGTATTACAATTTCTGGTTTAAGTTTTTCATATGTATCTTTAGTAGATGGGTCAGTTGACATCAGCTCTCTGGCTTTTTCAGAGTCTATTATTCCGCAATTCGTATATAAATAGTTAATCAGATTTGATTTAGAAACAATTTTTAAATCAGGCTCAAGAGTGTAGCCCCGCGACATGTATAGAGAAAGGTCTTCATTTTCAAGGTTAGAATTTAAAAAGATTGCAGCTTTATCGACAATCATCTGGCCAATACATATGTAGAGAATGGATTCAACCAGGCTGTCAAATTCCAGGTTTGATGATAGACTGAGGGCAATCTCGAGAAGGTTTTGCAGATCAAAAATCATTTTTTCAAGATTGTCTCTGTCTAATCCATTTAAGGTATTATTACGAATTGTAGTCATAACTTTCTTTATGGTATTCTCTAAATTAATTATCGGTACAATTGATTGGATTTTGCATTATTTAATTATAAAGTATATTTTTAAATTAGCTTTATTTATAATATCATGAAAGAAATATACGAATCTAATCTAAAATATACTTTAAGTGAAAATAGTTATATGATAATATGACCAGTGCCTGCAAATCTGAATATATTTTGACTTAATTATTCAGTTATATATATTAAAAATTCTACAAGCAGGATATTTTTAAAAATAAATTTTTTAGAGTAATTTTTTAAAATTTAAAATACTGATAAACATTATTTTGACAATGAATATAAATTCAATACATTGTATTATAGAAAAAGCTTTTACAATTTATTCTTGCGGAAAATAATATTCTTTTTTTAATATGTAAGTTAATCAGAAATTATACTTAGAAGAAAGTGTAAGGGATTTTTCAGGTTTTTTATTAAAAAAACCCTATAATTGTTAATACGTTTAAAGGAGAATGATCAATGGCTAAAAGAGTTTATAGTTTTGGCGCGGGAATCGCAGAGGGCAGTGCTGACATGAAAAATCTGCTTGGAGGTAAGGGAGCCGGTTTAGCAGAAATGTCAAATCTCGGTGTACCTGTTTCAGCAGGATTTACAATTACTACAGAAGTCTGTACAGAGTATTATAACAACGGCAGAGAGTTCCCTGCAGGACTTGATAAAGACGTTGAAGCTGCGATGAAAAAAGTTGAAAAGATTATGGGAAACGGTTTTGGCGATGTTGAAAATCCATTATTAGTATCAGTACGATCCGGAGCAAGGGTTTCAATGCCGGGGATGATGGATACAGTTCTTAATCTCGGTTTGAATGATGATACAATAAAAGGAATCATTAAAAAAACAGGTAATGAGAGATTTGCCTGGGATTCATACAGAAGATTTATTCAGATGTATGGTGATGTTGTAATGGGGCTTAAACCTGAATCTGCAGATGTAATAGATCCTTTCGAAGAAGTAATGGATAAAGTCAAACATGAAAAAGGTTATGCGTCAGATATTGATCTCAAGGTGGATGACCTTAAAGAACTTGTAAAAAGATTTAAAGCCCTAATAAAAGCAAAATTAAAGCGCCCGTTCCCGGATGATCCGCATGAGCAGCTATGGGGAGCTATAGGGGCAGTTTTCGGTTCATGGAATAATGAGCGGGCAATTTTATATAGAAAGATGAATGGTTTTGATGATGACTGGGGAACTGCAGTATCTGTCCAATCGATGGTCTTTGGTAATATGGGAGATAAATGTGCCACAGGTGTAGCCTTCACAAGGGACCCCGCAACAGGTGAGAGAGCTTTTTATGGAGAATATCTTGTTAATGCCCAGGGAGAGGATGTAGTCGCAGGTATCAGAACTCCTCAGCAGGTTACTATTGCCGGTTCAAGAAAGTGGGCAAAAGAAAACGGTATAACAGAAAAAGAAAGAAAAGAAAAATTTCCGTCTCTTCAGGAGTGTATGCCGTCAGCTTACGATCAGCTGGAAAAAGTATACATTAAACTTGAAAAGCATTATAAAGACATGCAGGATATCGAGTTTACAATTGAAAATGAGAAATTATGGATGCTTCAGACAAGAAGCGGCAAAAGAACAGCAGCAGCTGCTGTTAATATCGCTGTAGATATGGTTAATGAAAAACTTATAGATAAGAAGACAGCTCTTTTAAGAATCGATCCTGCTTCGCTTGATCAGCTTCTTCACCCGACATTTAATCCTAAAGCAAAAAAAGAAATTATCGCTAAAGGCCTTCCTGCTTCACCGGGAGCTGCAACCGGTAAAGTTGTCTTTAATGCAGATGTTGCACATGAATGGACTGAAAAAGGCGAGAAAGTTATACTTGTCAGAATTGAAACTTCACCCGAAGACCTTAAAGGAATGAATGCCGCTCAGGGAATTCTGACTCAGAGAGGCGGTATGACATCTCATGCTGCTGTTGTTGCGCGTGGAATGGGAAAATGCTGTGTTTCAGGGTGCGGAGTTCTTGATATCAGTTATTCGCAAAAGACTTTAAAAGTTGCGGGAAAAGTTATCAATGAGGGCGATTTTATCTCTCTTGATGGATCAACCGGTGATGTAATGCTCGGTAAAGTAGATACCATCGACGCTAAACTTTCCGGCAATTTTGAAACAATTATGAAGTGGGCTGACGAATATAAAAAACTTACTGTAAGAACAAATGCAGATACTCCTCATGATGCAGCCGTTGCGCGTAAATTCGGAGCTCAGGGAATTGGCCTTTGCCGTACAGAACATATGTTTTTTGAAGGTGATAGAATTAAAGCAGTAAGGGAAATGATTCTTTCAGAAAATGTTGAAGGAAGAAAAAAAGCTCTTAAAAAACTGCTGCCAATGCAGAAAAAAGATTTTACAGGGATTCTAAGCGCCATGGAAGGTTATGGAGTAACAATAAGGCTGCTCGATCCTCCGCTTCATGAATTTGTTCCCCATGATGAAGCTAGCCAGAAAATTATGGCGGAAGAGATGGGAATGTCTCTTGAAAAAGTTAGAGCAAGAGTTGAATCTCTTCATGAATTTAATCCTATGCTCGGCCATAGAGGCTGCCGTCTTGGAATAACATATCCGGAAATTACAGAGATGCAGGCGCAGGCGATTTTCGAAGCAGCATGTGAGCTCAAGAAAAAAGGTGTGGATGTTAAACCGGAAGTTATGGTTCCTCTTGTTGGTACTTTCAGAGAAATTGTTCTTCAAAAGAAAATAATTGTTGATACTGCCGAAAAAGTAATGGCACAGAAAAAAATCCGGGTTGATTACCAGGTTGGTACAATGATTGAAGTTCCGAGAGCTTGTTTAACTGCTGATAATATTGCTGCAGAAGCTGAGTTTTTCTCCTTCGGAACAAATGACCTTACTCAGATGACATTCGGATTCAGCCGTGACGATGCCGGTACATTCTTGCCGGAGTACATAGATAGAAAAATTCTTTCTGTGGATCCATTCAAAACTGTAGACAGAACAGGCGTTGGCGAATTGATGAAATTGGCCGTGGAAAAAGGAAGAAAAGTAAATAAGTATTTAAAAATAGGAATTTGCGGCGAGCATGGTGGAGATCCTAATTCAGTTGAATTCTGCCATCTTCTTGGACTTGATTATGTAAGCTGCTCACCGTTCAGGGTTCCAATTGCGAGACTTGCCGCAGCGCATGCAGTAATTAAGAATGGTGATAAGAAAAACGGAAAATAATCTGATTTTGAATATCTGATAAAAAAGAGCGATCATAACGATCGCTCTTTTTATTTTTGTTAAATTAACAGTACCAGAGACTGGTAAAATTTTAATTGTCGGCTTCTATCCGTCCGATAAGTAATTTCTCAATGAATTGATAAGGGGAATACAAACTATTTACTATAAACTCCATCCAATTTGTAAGGAGTTGCCCATATGCCGGAGAGGCGTAAAAATATTTCAATATTTATGATCAATTTTTAAAAAAAGACAGAATTCCGGAAATTGTTATTGAAAATATATTCGTGGTCATAAAAAAGTTTAGTTATTATTAAAATATTGATTTTTTCCGGCAGTGCAGGAAATTATCAAAATAAATTTTCAATACCGTTTTTTCAGGTAATATTTGTATCGGATGGGTTATGTATGAATAAGTTTTTAGTTTTTTTATTAATATTTGCTGTGATGAGTTCTAATGCTTTTGCTGCATATGATCAGGCTTTGTCATTATTTCAGGAAAATAAATACCAGGAATCTCTTAATATGCTGGGGCAGGATCTTATAGTTGCAGATGATTTTAAGCAGGGGTCTCCAAATTATAAAATACGTTTTCTCGCTGCGCACAATCACTGGAAGCTTGGTAATGCAGATTCCGCATCTGCGCATTTCAGGCGATGCATGGCAATTGATAAAACAAAAGTTGATCCTTATATTGATCTCGCAATTTTGTATTCTGAAAAAGGCCGTCTTGGTGACGCTTCATCAATTGTAGAGGATGGACTTAAAATTAAAGAAGATCCAATGTTATTCTGGATACTGGGAAGAATTTCGTATCAGAAAGGAAACTTTTTGAGAGCTAAGGAATTACTTGAAAAGGCAAATTCTATTGATCCTGAATTTTATTTTTCTTATAATGATCTCGGGATTGTACTCATGAAATTGAATAAATTTGGCGACGCAAATGCAGCATTTACAGTAGCTCTTGCCATTAATCCTGGATCAGTTGAGATTAATACAAATATTGCGCAAAGCCTTGTGATGATGGGTAAAAGTAATGAAGCGGAGAGTTACGCGAAAAAAGCTCTTGAGCTGGCACCGAATAATGAGATGATAAAAAATCTTGTTAAAAAAATCGAAGAAACTAAGAAATAATAAACGGCGGTAAATATGTCAATATCTCTAAAAATACAGGAATCAATCGAAAAATCATCCTGGATAAGAAAGATGTTTGAAGAAGGTGCGAAACTTAAAGCTGAATTCGGAGCTGAAAATGTTTATGACTTCAGTCTTGGTAATCCTGATCTTGAACCGCCGGCAGAATTTTTTCAGGCGCTTAAACAAATGGCTAATTCAACTGTAGCAGGTGTACATGGATATATGCCGAATACAGGTTTTACTGATGTACGAAATTCTATTTCACTCAAAGTTGAGAAAGATCATAAATTGAAGATAGATGGTAATTCAATAGTTATGACATGCGGTGCTGCGGGTGGAATGAACATCGTATTAAAAACTATCCTTGATCCGGGTGATGAAATAATCGCTATTAAACCTTATTTTGCAGAGTACGGATTCTATGTTTCAAATCATCAGGGTGTGCTTGTTTTAGTTGATTCAAATTCTGATTTTTCAATTAACATAGATGCTATTGAAAAAGCTATAACACCAAAAACTAAAGGGATAATTATTAATAGCCCGAATAATCCAACTGGTAAAATATATACTGAAAAAGAGATAGATAAACTCTGTGAGATGCTGAAGAAAAAAAGCAGCGGTGACAGAAAGATTTTTTTAATATGTGATGAGCCATACAGAGAAATTGTATATGATAACAGGGCTGTTTCTCCGGTGCTGTCTAAATATGCTTATACACTTGTTATTAATTCATATTCGAAATCACTTTCACTTCCTGGTGAAAGGATTGGTTATGTTGCTATAAGTCCCGATGCAGATAATCATGCTCTTTTAATGGCCGGATTAAATTTAAGCAACAGAATTCTGGGGTTTGTTAATGCTCCAGCTCTGATGCAGAGAATTGTTGCACAACTGAATGAAACGGCAGTAAATGTTAATATTTACAAAAGAAGACGTGATATATTTATGTCTGGATTAAAGGAAGCCGGTTATGAGTTTACTGAACCTGAAGGTGCATTTTATCTCTTTTGCAAATCTCCAGGTGGTGATGATGTAAAATTTGTAAGACATCTTCAGAAATATAACATCCTGGCAGTACCGGGTGTCGGATTTGGAGGCCCGGGCTATTTCCGTATTGCATACTGTATTTCTGAAAAAGTTATAGAGAGGTCAATTCCTAAATTTAAAGAAGCGATAGCTTCATTTAAATAAATAATAAAAAGATTTAAATAAAATGATAAAATCTGATTTAAGGGGCTTTGCCCCTTAAATTTTTTTCCAAGGCAGTAAACTTTCAGTATTATTCTTCATTATCCTTCAATCTTGCTTTGATAGCTTTTTTATTAACAGGAATTTTTATCTCTTCATCCTGTTCGTCATCAGACATATTCTTCTTCTCTTCAGTAACTCCTTGATCTGATTCAACAGTAATTTTTTTGTTCAGCTGATCAATCACAGATTTAAGTTTTGCGTCACCCGGATCTAACATGACAGCTTTTTCGAGATTCTCATGTGCTTTTTCAAGTTGGTTTGTTTTCTCGTATGATATTCCAAGATACAGGTAAAGCGTTGCAGTATTTATTCCGAGCTCTTTCGCCTTTTCAAGATACTCGATTGATTCTTTAAATTTATCACTGGAAAACAATAAAATACCCATCTGGTATAGTACCTGCGGATGGTTTTTATTCAGTTTTAATGCTGTATCAAGATATTTGAATGCGTTATTCAAATCCTGAAGAGTTATATATAGAAGACCAAATCTGTAATTTGCATCAAAATTATTACTGTTCATTGTAAGAATTGCGCGGTATAAAATTGCTGCATCATCCCATTTTTTTTCTTTTTCAAGTCTCAATGCTTCTATATAGTAATAGTTTTCTTTATACTCCAGAACAAGTTGAAGATATTTTTTTAAATCGTCATTATAGGGAGTGTACTTTTTAAGCTGAAATAACAGGTCCGTTTCCTGATCATATGCATTTACTGATTCTGCATATTCAGTTCTTTTTAAAAGGTTGAGTATTGCAGTATTCCTTGAAAGCTCAGATTTGAATGAAGAGATAAAACTGCTGTTTTCCTTCTCATCAGAAAAAAGAGAATCAATCCACTCGATTTTATACGAGAAGTAAAACTCGGATAGCTGTTCAGGAATATTTTTTATTTCTACCGAAGAATATATATACGGATTTATTTTTTTTGATGATGATAAAAACTGCTGAAAAATGTTTAAGTCATTAAAGATGATATTATTGAAAGGATGAATTTCATTATAGAAAATTAATCCGTATATTGAATTATTTTCAATTATTTTTGTAATTCGATTGATGGAGTCTCTATTAATTTTCAGGCTTTCACTATTATCTGATGAAATGACAACTGCTATATTTGAAAAAATGAAAACCAGGTGATGTTTGTAAACTTCAGAAATCGCAGATAAAGATTTTGATATTAATTCATAATTCGAAAGCTGCAGATCTATTATATTAATATACACACCGTTTTCAGTTAATCGTTTCTTCGCTAATAAATAATAATCCTTTGAAAACCGGAAGGGATAAAAATTCTGATCAAGAATATTCGGTGAGTCAATTATTGAGTGATATTGTGTATTATCATCGATGAGAAAATTAAGTATCTCTTTCTCCTGAGCAACATAAAGCTCTCTGCCTGATATCGGCAGCTTGCTGTTGCTGATGAATTCAGAGGGAACATTGTCAATTACAATGGAATTTTTGTAAAATCCGAAAAGAGGATTTCTAAAAAATTTCTGGTTGCTGTCTATAATCATCACTTTGGATTCTTCATCACAAAAGAGAGAAGTAACAGCAGCAGCTCTTTTTAAATTACGTATTGTGCTTTCTGAAAGATAAAATATTGTAGAGCCCGACTTTTTAATCTCTCCTCTTTCGTTAATGTATGGAAGATTAAAATTAGTATTCCGCAGTAATTCAAAATTGGTAATGTTATCTACAAATGGTTTGCTGTTTAAGGGAATTTTATAATATAGATGCATGAAAATTATTGATGGAATAAAAAGAAGAGAGAAAAAAAAGTAAAACAGCTTTTTCCCTGAACTTAAACTTGAATTAAAAAGAAAAAGTCCCGGTATTATTATATTCAGAAGAGTAATTACATATAGTATCAGGAAAAAAAACAGATTGGTATAACCTACCAGAGAGGCTGCTATTATTATTGGAATAGGCAGTATAAAAAGGGAAAAATTAATAATACTGAATCTTTTTTCGTGTTTAAAGTTATAAGTTATGTTTAAAATCGTCTGCTTTATAGAAAATCCGAATATTAATGACGGAAGTATCAGAAATAGAAATCCTATAAAAGGATGAATTTTGTTTTCATAGTTATAGAGTAAAAAAAGATATGATAAAAAAAATATCGGGAAGAGCATCTCACTGTAGACATGCCAGGAAGAGAATTTTTTGATCGTTCCCATTATTATTCCGAGAATCATTGAAATTAAAATGACAGACACATACATGAAATTGTAGTAATAAAAATCGCCGAAGAACTTATTGAATGCAATTAATCCGAGAAAAACATAAATAGTGATATAAGAAAAATTTGTATATGTATAGAAGAGATCATCTCTGTGAAACTGCATTTCCTGCTCTACGTGATCATCATCGGGATAATGCTGGGCAATAAGCGCTTCAGGAATAAACGGAATATTTACAAAGATTATAAGTATCATTGCTAAAAATGCCATGGATACAGAAATGTAGCCAAAGTAGCAGAACCCCGGATAAATCAAATGACTTATTAGAGACAAAGAAATACCGGCGGCAATTGCCAGACAAGTAATAATTAAATAACGGGACAGGAGATTTTTTTCGTCAATAAAATCTCCTGCTGAAATTTTTGCGAAATAGCAATTGATCATTCCAGAGAAGAAAGATGGAGCTATTATAATTAAAGATGTCAGATACCGGGATTTGACGTAAAGATTAAAGTGTGAAAAAGTTTCACCTGAAATAAGAGTTTTAAAAAAATAAAAAAACAGCATTAAAAAAAGAATAAATGAAACTGTGATATTAATAATTCTATATTTTGTAAATGAACTATAAATTAATTTTCCGACCAGGTTTCCTGCTAAAAAAGATAAAAGAGTCATGAATAGAATTATTCTTATTACAGGATAATAAGGCAGATACTGCTTGAAGATCAGGGCTGAATCAGACAATAAAATGGTTATACTGAAAAAAGTTAAAAATATTGCGAAAAGAATCATCCATCTTCGAGATATATCAGGATAACTGAATTGTTTAAAATGACTCATTTATGGAGACTCCTAAATTGACCTTATTTATCTAATTTATTTTAAGTTATATATTAAAATCGGTTAGTTTTGTTGAAAAATTATAAATATAAATAAAGTTTAAATTAAAAAAAAGCAAAGAATGATTTTTACAAACAATTTTTTCCGATAATTATATATAATTCAAAATAATGAAAGACTATACATTCAAAGATTCTATGATACCGTCCTTTTCTGTAAAGGATTTTTAAAAATTTAAACAGATCAGTTTTATTAATAATATAAACAAATGTAATCATTATTGATGGATAATATTTTTTAAAATGGAAAATTCAGGATGAAGAAAGCATTACTCTGCTCAACAATGTTTTTTCTTTTTTTAACAGCCCTTTACGCTCAGGGCGCGGAAGATTATGTATCTCTTTATCAAAGCAATGAGTATCAGAAATCATATGAAATTATTATTTCTAAACTTAACGGAATATATAGTAAAAGGGTGGAAGACAAAAGAATTCCGGCGGGGTATATTGCTCTCAGTAATGTCGGAGAAGATGTGAATCTTCTGACTCTTTTTAGGAACAGAAAAGAGAAAGGATTTTTTATAGAAGACAATAGTGAATTATCTGAACTTCATTTTTATGCCGGCAGATGCAGTGTTAAACTGAATAAAAATAAAGAGGGCCTGAATCATTACGTGCAGTCATTGAGATTCAGAAAAATTGAACCTGCAAGGGATGATGTGATATTTTATGAAATTGCTCAGATATTTAAATCATATAATGAACCGTCCTTTTTTAAGGGCTACATAGATGCCCTCGAACAGGCATATACATTTAATCCCTCAAAGTACCAGTATTCGTATGAAATTGGAGATGCGTTATCATCAACTAAAGAGAAGAAAAAAGCGATCTTTCATCTTAGAAGATATATAGAAAACACAGAGGAAGTTGTTAAACCGGAAGTATACCTCAAACTCGGGAACCTTTATGAAAGTATTGAAAAATACCTTGAGACAGAAAAATATTATAATGAGTACTTGAGATTGAGGCCTGATGACGCTGAGACTTTATTTTCGCTGGGTTATATCTCATATTTCCGGACCGGGAATTATATTTTAGCCGAATCGTCATTGCAGAGAGCCCTCAAAATTCTGAAGAAAGAAGATATATACCGGAGATCAAAATCGCATGAATATCTGGGAGATATGTCTTATAACAATTTAAAATATGATAAAGCGCTTTCATTTTATTATGAGTGTATTAATTATCAGGAAAAAATTCTGGAAATGATTGCTGCAAAGAATGATGAGAGGAAATCAGTAAATGTAAAAATCAATAAATTAAAATCTGCATTAATTAATGATAAAGAATTTGAAAAATATGAGGATTATGAAATTTTAATCGATGAAAGGAATAAACTTGATAAAGAGATTGAAAATTTTCAATTAGAGTTTAATAAACTTCAGCCGGGAAGAGTAAGATGGTTTATAGCAGTCTCAAATGAAAAAATTGAAAAATATGAGGAAGCAATTAAATATTACAGGGAAGCTGTAAAGTTTGACTACAACTCTAACAATGCAAGGGAAATGATAGTAAAATTACAGTTGAAAATAAAAAGGGGTTATTAGTATATTGCAAAACATATTGAAAAAAATCTGATTTCAGGAATTGATATGTGTCCGGTTTATCTTCAGCAGAATCGAAGCTGGATAAACAGCCGGGATATTTACTTTCAGTATATTATGAAAAGTTTTATGTAAGAGGTTTTTATGTCAGGACATAGTAAATGGTCTACAATTAAAAGAAAAAAGGGTGTTACAGATGCAAAAAGGGGCGCTCTTTTTACAAAGTTTATAAGAGAGATTACTGTTGCTGCGAGGGCAGGAGGGGAGGATCTTGATTCTAACCCGAGACTTCGTACTGCAGTATTAAAAGCTAAGGCAAATAATATGCCAAATGACAATATTGACAGAGCAATCAAGAAAGGCGTTGGTAATGTTGATGGTGCGGTTTATGAAGAGGTAAGATACGAGGGGTACGGCCCCGGCGGAGTAGCTATTATGGTTGATTGCATTACTGACAATAAAAACCGTACAACTCCTGAAATAAGATCAATATTCGGTAAAAACGGCGGTAATCTGGGTGAAACCGGTTCTGTTAATTATTTATTTGATAGAAAAGGTGTAATAGTTATAGAAGGCGGGAAGTTAACTGAAGATGAAGTTATCGAAATGCTTCTTGATTTTGATGTAGAAGATGTTAAAAGTGAAGATGGCAATATCGAAATAACTACTTCCCCGGAAGGATATGTACAGGTTTCTGATTTTCTTTCTAAAAAGGATTTTAATCTTCTTGTTAATCAGCTTACCTATGTGCCTAAAACCACTGTAGCACTTGATGAAAAAAAAGCCGGTCAATGTCTGCGTATTATGGAGCTGCTTGAAGATCAGGATGACGCACAGGAAGTATATTCAAATTATGATATTTCTGATGAGATAATGGCTAAACTTGGCGAGTAATTTGAGAATACTTGGAATAGATCCCGGCTATGATATAGTCGGGTGGTCTGTTCTGGATGATGGTTTTAAAGTAGGGAATTATGGGGTGATAAAAACTTCACCCGGCGACGATTTTGATGAAAGGCTCCTGCAAATACACAGGGGCCTTAATAATATTATAGAAGAATATAAACCCCACTGTGCTGCAGTAGAAAAAATTTTCTTTCAGAATAATACAAAAACAGCAATTTCCGTTGCAAAAGCGATTGGAGTAATAATTTTGACATTAAAGCTTAAAGGTATTTCTTATACTGAATATTCTCCGACAGAGATAAAGTATTCTGTAACAGGGTACGGTAAAGCGTCTAAAGATCAGATATATTTTATGATGAAAAAATTACTTAAGCTTGAAAGTATCGAAGGGCCCGATGATGCGGCCGATGCCCTTGCTATAGCAATCTGTCATCAGCTTAGCGGTAAAGGCTTATCTTTTAAATAAATCTATTTTCCACACTGGAGAGATGATGTGGTGCAGGGGCTTCGTTCCTTCACCACATCATCTCTGGCGTCCGCTTAACAGGTATCGCCGCACATTACTAATTTTAAAGTTCGTCTATTATCATTGAAAGCATTTCTTTTGCGTCGTTAATATCATCCTGCAGTCTTTTAATTGATTCGAGCCTGTTTTCTGTTTTAGCTTTATTATATTTTTCAGTAAGTATTTTTAAAGAGTTTGTTAAAGCTTCTATCTGGCTGTCAACCGGCGAGAATCTTTCTGCAGTAGCTGTTCCATATGAAGCAAATTCAGAGTGCATTGTTTCCAGATCAACAATCTCTCCCCATCTTGGGACATAGGCTGTTAATCCGAATTCGCTGCTTACAAGTTTTCCGAAAAATTCAGCAGACTCCTCTTCTCCATGAACTACAAAAATTTTAGTTTTCGGATTTTTATTGGTGCTGAGCCATTTCAGTAGAGCATCTTTATCCGCGTGGGCAGAGAAACCTCCAAGAGTATGAATCTGGGCATTTACAGCAATATCCTCTCCGTAAATTTTTACCTGTTTTGCTCCATCAATGAGTCGGCGCCCGAGAGTACCTTCTGCCTGATAACCAACAAAGATAATACTTGATTCATTTTTGTAGAGATTATTCTGTAAATGGTATTGTATTCGGCCTGCAGTACACATTCCGCTGGCTGATATAATTATTGCTCCCTTAGCGTCAGTAAGGAGCTTTGATTCTTCTGATGTTTTCGTAAATTTTAAATTTGGAAAATCGAGAGGGTTGTCGCCTGACATAAGTATTTTAATCATATCATCATCAAAACACTGTTTGTTTTCTCTGAATATTTCCGTTGCGGAGATTGCTAACGGTGAATCGATAAAAACGGGAATACGCGGAAGTTCACCGCTTTTAAAAAGCCTGTTCAGTGTGAAAATAATCTCCTGGGTTCTTTCGATTGCAAATGCCGGAATTATTATATTTCCATTTTTATTTATTGAGTTTAAAAGAATAGTTTTGAACTCTTTATAAGTATCTTCCCTGTTTTTGTGGAGTCTGTCTCCATATGTAGATTCAATAAGAATGATATCCGCATCATCGAGTGGTTCCGGATCCCTGATTATAGACTGATCCCGTGTACCAATATCTCCGGAAAATACAACCTTGGTTTTTTTCCCTTTTTCATCAATCCACATTTCGATGAATGAAGAACCGAGAATGTGTCCTGCATCACGAAATCTGACTTCAACCCGCGGATGTATCTGAACTACTTCACCGTAATTTACGGGAACAAAATGGCTCATCGCTTTGTCGGCATCTTCAACACTGTAAAGCGGATCAACCCCCGGCCTGCCGAGTTTTTTGTTCCGCTTATTTATCCATTTGGTATCCATCTCCTGAATGTGTGCACTGTCCGGGAGCATTACGGAACATAAGTCCACAGTTGCTTTGGTAGCATATATATTACCAAAAAAACCCTCTTTTACAAGTTTAGGTATTAATCCGCTGTGATCTATATGTGCGTGGGTAAGAAGCATGCAGTCAATTTTTTGAGGAGCATAAATCAGATGGAGCTGGTTTCGCTGTACAAGCTCCTGTCTTCCCTGAAACATTCCGCAGTCTATCATTATTGTGAAGTCGTCATCCTTTATGATGTATGAAGAACCTGTAACTGTTCTTGCTCCGCCGACGAATTCAATTTTCATAAAAAGCACCTCTGATTAATTTTGTCTATTATTAAATAGCGTGTTGAAATATCAAATATAATTCTTTTTATATAACAGTTAACGAATGCTTAGTATTTACAATCTGTACCGCCTCCGGTTACGTTGAGCCAGCGTTTAAAGTGTACTCCGTGATCGTAACTGAAGAATGATATATGTTAATTCATCTGTTAAGTGTTATATAATTGTATAAAGAGATTACAAAAAATGATATTTGTTACCACATCAACTATCTTTCAGTATTTTTAGGACCAACTGTTTATTTTAACCGTACATTATCAGGCAACATTATTTAAGAATGATTCAGTGTCAATATTCCTGGAGTGAATAAAAAACCGGTCAGTTTGACCGGTTTTTTGGAGATGAATAAATGCGAATTTATTTCAAGCTCTAAGCACATTTTTCAAAAAGCGCTGAGTCCTTTCTTTTTTCGGGTGATTAAAAATTTCATCCGGGGTCCCCATCTCTATAACTTCCGCTTCATCCATGTAAACGACTTTGGTGGCTGCGGCTTTTGCAAATCCCATTTCGTGTGAAACTACGATCATGGTCATTCCATCTCGCGCGAGATCGAGCATTACGTCGAGGACTTCTTTTGTCATCTCGGGATCAAGAGCGGATGTCGGTTCATCAAAGAGGATAACTTTAGGATTCATTGCAAGAGCACGGGCAATAGCAACACGCTGCTGCTGTCCGCCCGAAAGCTGTTCAGGATATGCTTTTTCTTTATCAGAAAGTCCTACTCTTTTCAAAAGTGCGCGGGCATTTTCCTCAGCTTCTTTAGGATCGGTTTTTTTTACAATGCGTGGTGCAAGAGTGATATTATCTATAACGGTTAGATGAGGGAAGAGGTTGAATGACTGGAAAACCATTCCTGTCTCTTCTCTTATCAATCTTATATTTGCTTTCGGTCCTGTAACAAGATTTTCTTCAATCCATATGTCACCGCTTGTAACATTTTCAAGCCTGTTGATGCATCTGAGAAGGGTGCTCTTTCCACTTCCGGAGGAACCGATTATAAAAAAGACATCTCCGTTTTTTACTTCAAGACTTACATTTTTAAGAGCTATCACGTGGTCAAAATTTTTTGAAACATTAATTACTTTAACTCTACTTGGCATCGGTTTTCATCCTCTCTTCCATTATTGCAACAAGCCTTGAAAAGAATAGTGTCAGAATTAAGTAAATTATTGCAATCATTGTGTATGTTTCAAAATAATCAAAAGTAGTAGAGGCAAATTCTCTTCCTCTTCTTAAAAGATCGGATACAGCAAGGATCGAAACAAGTGAAGAATCTTTAAGCAATGCTATGAATTCATTTCCAATCGGAGGTAAAACTACTTTTATTGTCTGAGGAAGTATAATCCTGAAAATCGCCTGACCCCTTGTAAAGCCCAGCGCAAGTGCTGCTTCCATTTGTCCTTTAGGGATTGATTGTATTCCCGCTCTGAATATTTCACTGATATATGCACCGTAACATATTGCAATCGCGATAACCGCAGATGTTATATCTGAAATTCTTACAAATTTTGCAAGAGCATAATATATGTAGAACAACTGTACAAGGAGTGGAATTCCTCTTATAATTTCCACATAAACGGTGCTTATTCTGTTAACAAATGCGTATCTTGATATTCTGCCAAGTCCGACTAAAAGGCCTATTATCAATGCGAAAAATATTGATAAAACAGTTACCTGAAATGTTTTTAAAATGCCGTCCGGTACGAAAAGCAGAAGATCGAGATATGGTCTTGGAGAGAAAACCGGGAGCAATATTAATGTTAATATTGCTCCGTAAAACGCGATTCTCCATGCGGAGAAGAGAGAGGAATCATCCCTTCCCGGGATGAGTACTCCATCAGTGATGTGTATTTTTGTTTTTGAATTTATCTTAGCCACTTTTTCTCTAACTCTTTATTTATCCCTTTTTCTTTAACCTTAGTAAGGCCGGCATTTAGCAAGTCAAGGACTTCTTTATTTCCTTTAGTTACGGCAGCACCATACTCTTCAGTAGTAAAAGGCTCGCCTACTATTTTAAGAATAGTTTTGTATTTAGGATTCTGGAGAGCGAAATCCGCAGCAATCGGTGAATCACAAACGATAGCATCGATTCTTCCTTTAGCAAGGTCTTCCATGGCAAGTCCGAGTTCGTCATACTCCTTTACAGTAATTTTGGGGAGTTTTTTAATTTCAAGGGCACCTGTTGTTCCTATCTGTGCTCCGACTTTTTTCCCTTCAAACTGAGTGAGTTTATCCATATTATTAAGTTCTTTTTTAACTACAAGAATCTGGCCGCAATTTACATATGGAACAGAGAAATCCATAGTTTTTTTTCTTTCGTCAGTAATTGTAACAGATGATACTACTGCATCATACTTTCCGGCTGCCAGTCCTGCAAAAATTCCATCCCAAGCCTGATTTTTAAATTCAATCTCAAATCCGCCCTCTTTTGCAGCTGCAGTAAACATATCAATATCAAAACCAACAATATTTTTATTAGCATCAATATATTCCATTGGAGGCCATGTTGCATCAGTAGCTATAACTAATTTTTTTCCCTTTGCTCCATCTTTACTGCAACCTGAGAATACACAAAGTATTGATAGCGTGAAAATCATCGATAAAATAAGACCTTTTTTTATCATTTTAATCTCCTATAATTTTATTTGCAGCCCTCTGTTAAATATTTGTGTGAGGATTAGGAAGGAACAGAGAACATATCTTAATAGATTATATTCTGCATTTAAAAATCAAGAATAATTTGTTACTTAAATATTTCAAACAAATGAAATTTTTTTTCTAACAGCCCAAGGCTGATTACCCGATTATATAAATAAGGTAAATTATGCGTAAAAAATCATTAAATGGTTAAATGATAGCCATAAATTAAAATAATCAGCTTTAAACGCTAATAAACGCCTATAAATCGATATAAACAGGCTCATTAAAAGGGGGACTCCTCCCGAATCTATAAATGTCAGAAGGTCTATTCTGACACACCAGGCAAGGATGCCGGGTTTACAACAAACGATTCATGGAGGAATCAAATGATTATTAACCACAATATGTCCGCTATTAATACCAACAGGGCTTTAAAATTCCAAAACTGGAATGTAAGCAAGAATATGGAATCTCTTTCTTCCGGTTTAAGAATTAATAAAGCTGGTGATGATGCATCCGGTCTTGCAGTATCTGAAAAAATGAGAACTCAGGTTAACGGATTAAGACAGGCTGAAAGAAATACCGAAGATGGTATGTCTCTTGTTCAGACAACTGAAGGATACCTTGATGAAGTATCAAGCATCATTCAGAGAATAAGGGTTCTTGCAGTTCAGTCTTCAAACGGTATCTATTCTCTTGAAGACAGACAGCTTATTCAGGTTGAAGTTTCTCAGCTCGTTGATGAAGTAGATAGAATTGCTTCACAGGCGGAATTCAACAAAATGAATCTTCTACAGGGAGATTTTGCAAGAGTAAGCGTTACTGCATCTATGTGGATACACATGGGAGCAAACATGCATCAGAGAGAAAGAATATTTATTCAGACAATGACAGCTAAAGCTCTTGGTCTGAAAAATATGACAGGTAACCCTATTACTCTTTCTACAGCTGGTGAAGCTAATAGAAACATCGGGGTTATGGATAATGCTCTTCATGTGCTTGGAAAACAGAGAGCGGATCTTGGCGCATATTACAACAGGATGGAACATGCAGCTAAAGGTTTAATGTCAGCTTATGAAAATATTCAGTCTGCTGAAAGCCGTATTAGAGATGCGGATATGGCAGAAACAATGGTTGATTTTACAAAAAATCAGATTCTTGTACAGAGTGGTACGGCGATGCTTGCTCAGGCTAACGCAAAGTCTCAGGGAATATTGCAGTTACTTAGATAATTAGATTTATTTACCATTAGTTCTTACCCCGGCGGGCTTGGGAGAGCCGGCCGGGTTTTCCTTTTGGGAAAAAAATAGAGTTCTTTGAAAACGAAAATTATAGCGAGCATAGATTATTAAAATATGTTCGCCCCCGGTGTATGTAGAGACGTAGCGCGCTACGTCTCTACATACACCGGGGGCGTCTTTTAATCTTCTATGGTCGCTGTAATGAAGGCGTCTGTATTCCCTATAGTATGAGTACAAACCTGGTATCAAATGCCTGATAAGGATGTCAGGCAGTTTTAAGTCCTGTAGGAGGGACTGAAACATCTAATTAAACAAAGGAGTGTTTAATATGATTATCAATCATAACATGAGTGCAATTAACGCGAACAAAGCGTTAAAATTCAAGCAGTGGGATACAAACAAGTCAATGGAATCTCTTTCATCAGGCCTAAGAATTAATAAAGCCGGTGATGATGCTTCAGGACTTGCAGTGTCTGAAAAGATGAGAACACAGATTAACGGATTAAGACAGGCGGAGAGAAATACTGAAGACGGTATGTCATTTGTTCAGACAACAGAAGGTTATCTGAACCAGACAACTGATATACTTCAGAGGATAAGAGTTCTTGCCGTACAATCTTCAAACGGTATCTATTCTGACCAGGATAGACAGCTTATCCAGGTTGAAGTTTCAGCACTTGTTGACGAAGTTGACAGGATTGCATCACAGGCAGAGTTTAACAAGTTTAAGCTGCTTCTTGGTGATTTTTCTAAAGCGGGTCCGAAAGCGAGTATGTGGTTTCATATGGGTGCAAATATGAATCAGCGGGAGAGGGTTTATATTGGTACTATGACTGCGAATGGTCTCGGTCTCAAAGAAAAAAGCGGCGCCTTTATCGCTGATCTGGCATCTGCTGACAGCGCAAACAGAACAATTGGTGTGGTCGACGATGCGCTTCACAAAATTTCTAAGCAGCGTGCTGACCTTGGCGCATATTACAACAGACTTGACTATGCTACAAGAGGTCTAATGACTGCCTATGAGAATATACAAGCATCCGAAAGCCGGATAAGAGACGCTGATATGGCTGAAACAATGGTTGAATTAACAAAGGATCAGGTTCTAGTGCAGAGTGGTACTGCGATGTTAGCTCAGGCGAATATGAAAACAAGAACCATTCTTCAGCTTCTTGGCGGTTGATTACAAAACAGACGACTATTTTTAAATAGGGAATACAAAAATCCCGCCCAAAAGGCGGGATTTTTTTTCATATATTATGCTTAATTTTTACTCAGTAACTTCAAGCGGAAAGCTTATACCAACTCTTCCTATAAAACCTGACATATCAAGTTCATAGTCGTCAGAGTTCTGAACGCCGGCATCTCTGTATCCGCCCTCAATAAGGAATGAAAGGTTTGAATCAGCACCAATCTTGATTTCAACTCCACCCATTACCTGCCAGGTAAATCCTTCAAATCTGTCGCTGAATTCAGGATTATCATACCATGTCCAGGAATAACCTGCACCGCCTGTAAGATAAGGCATAAATCCGTATGTTTCCATCATGTCTGCAAGCCTTACTGTAGCAACAGCAAGCAGGGGAAGTGTATATGCATTAGTTTTATCAACTTTGGATAGAGTGACATAACCTGCAGCAACATCAGAGTCTTTGTCTTCCCATTTAACCCATCCGAAACCGGATTCAGCACCAAGTGTAAAGTATTTATCAACTCCGATATTCAGAGTAGCTGCTGAATCAAATCCTGCTTTATCAGGTGCATCAGGATATTGAACTCCACCCTTTACATGCAGTGTAGAGTTAATTGCAAAAGCCGAGATAGAGAATGTGAGCATAGCCAGTGTAGCTAATATTTTTCTTTTCATCTGTAAACCCCTTGTATTAGTATTATATTAAATAATATAAGTTATTACGAAAAGTCAAGTATATTCAAAATTATATTTTTAGTATTTTAATACAAAACTAATTATTTTAGAATCATTAATAATTTGTTTAAAGAGAC
>Ga0209099_1001364_pt1 | contig 24723 bp, 14 predicted proteins | sample AD_JPNHW2_MetaG_FD_184430 | JGI IMG/M metagenome (GOLD analysis project Ga0209099, IMG submission 184430) | Active sludge microbial communities of municipal wastewater-treating anaerobic digesters from Japan - AD_JPNHW2_MetaG (SPAdes) (version 2) | ecosystem: Engineered > Bioreactor > Anaerobic... | reverse complement strand
AAGGGCGTAAAACGCGTCTCACCGCCGATGTATTCGATCTCCTTGGCTCGCGAGCGCTCGATATAGGTCCCCATGTCATCCGGCCCGGCGAGAAAGCAATCGTTGTGAAATCCGGTCCGGCTGAGAAAACTGCCATCAAAGGCGCGCGCACTGGTCAGCAGCGAATCGTTAAAGATCTGCCGTTTGAAATGCGGGGTGCGCACGACCACCATCCGCTCCGCCGGGAGGGCGGACAGCAGCTTGAAAAGGATATCCCGGCGGTTCTCGGGGGTCTCGAGTCCGTGGGTGGAGCTGTGCCACTCCCCCCAGGCGCCGATGAATCCCGCCTCCACCAGATTGATCACATCCTTGTTCTGCAGCAGCAGCGGTTGCAGCTGGTCGATGTGGCGAAAGATCTGCTCCTTGCTGGCATCCGCCTGACCGATGTTGTCGCTGTAGGAAACGCGGAGATTGACCTTGACCCCTTTGGCTCGGGCGGTATCGAATCCCCGCTGGATCTGGGTTAAAAAGCTGGCGGGAAAATCCTTCTCCCGGTAGCTGTTGGCGGCGATGCGCCCGAAGATCAGAGTCACGGCTTCCTTCTGCAGATCGGGCAGCGTGCTCAGATTGGGCAGATTGGCATAGCGATAGAATCCCCGCTCGGGATTGGCAAAGACCTCCGCTGATTCGCTGAAATTGATGCGCTGCAGCGCTGGCTCCTGTGCGGAAGCGGCGAGGGCGGTCAGGAACAAAAGAACCAACAGAACATGCTTCACATCATGCCTTTCATCCAAAAATATGTTCTTAAAGCCGGCCGGGCCGGGCGATGTTCCGGGACAGCCTGGCGACCATGGCGCAGGGATGCCCATGCGACAACTCCTGCGCCACGGGCCGGGCTGCGGCGTTCACACCGCTTTACTGGGGCGCAAGGTCAGGGTGCCGTCCGCGTTGAGCTGCTGCCGGCAGGCCCAGGTGACCGGATAGCGGACGCCCTTGACCTCCAGTTCGGCCTTGAGGCGCAAGCCGCGCCAGTCGGTTCCCTTGGGGAGCATGAACATGCCCTGGCGTACACCGCGGACCTCGGGATACCCGGGATCGAGGCAGCCGCTGGCGAGCGGCTGGCCGTTCTCGCTGAGCACTGAGACACGCAGAATACCCGGCACACCGGAGATCCCGTCGTTGACCAGGCCCAGCACCAACCCCGGAAAGCCGTCCTTTTCAAAGTGCCAGATCCACGAGGGACGCACGCGATAGCCGATGCAGCGGGCGATATGATCGATGTGTTCGGGATATTTTTCGTAATAACCGAGGATATGCGCCGGGGCGATGTTATGCCAGTGCCACAGCGACCAATAGTTGGCGCCGACGTCGATGACATGGGCGATGATGCTCTCGGTGCGCGTCACCCCTTCATCGAGTGCCAGCTCTTCCGGGGCTACGGTGGTCATGCCGACCTCACAGATGGCGGCAATCCAGGGCGGACGGTTGGAGAGCGCCTCGATCTGTTCGTTCTCGATAAAAATGGTGTCGGTGCGCAGCCAGTTGTGGGTGCGAATCGTGCGGTCGAGCATTTCGGCATTGCCGACACGGCTGAAATCGGGCTGGGTATTGGTCACCAGCGGCGTTTTGGTCCACAGTTCAAGCTGCGTCTCCATCATCGCCATCCAGGTCTTCTCGGCCGTGACGTTGTCCGCGAAGGGATGGTTCTGATAGGGCCAGGTGTGTCCCTCGCCCCAAAAGCCGTACATCATCGTATCCATATACTCGATTTGCGGATTCCCGTTGAGTTCCTGGGCCAGCAAGGCATTGAGCTCGCGGAAGGCCGCCTGATACTCGGGGTGATCGTAGCGCGGCATCTCATGCACCTTTTCGTAGCGGGTGCCGGTGGAGCCGCGCCGCCATTCGCCCTGCAGTTTGACATAGGGCACCTTGGCCATGAGAAATTCGGGCATGCCCGGTTCGGGGAAATCCGGATTCTCGAGCATGATGCGGAATCCGACCCGCTTGTTGTAGCGCCGTGCCAGATCGAAGGTCAGTTTCCAGCCCTCGGGGAAATCGAGCCGTCCCGGCTGCTTCTGAATGTCGCGCCAGTTGAGGCGGATGTAAATCTTCTGGGCGAAGGGAAGGCTGATGAGATCCTCGCAGTATTTTTCAAGGGTGAGCCCGCGGGTGCGCGGCGGCCAGTAATCGCCGGAGATATAGACGGTCAATCCCATGCCGTAATTGGGGACGATCTCCCGCGAGGGCGTCGTAGCCATCACCACGCTGCTGCCGGGCAGGACCTCCTCGGGCGGGTACTGCGGAAAGGGTCCCTGATAGAGCCGGTCCTTTACTTCCGGGCCGGAGCCAAAGGGATAGTGGTCCCAGTTATGGGAGGGGACAAAAGCGCGCGCCCGACCGGGGCCGAGGCCTGCGGCCAGTGCGCCGACGCCGGCGGTCTTGAGAAATCTTCGACGTTCCATACTCACCTCGAAATTCGTGCCAGATTGTGAAGCAGCGTCATCGCCTCAGCAGTATGATTACCGAGTCATTCGTCCCCCGCGTGGTCCGGATGATCCCGGGATCGGCGGTCATGATCGCCCCTTCGGGTTATTTGCTGCGCGAAACAGGCGCCCGGGAATGGCAGGGGACAGAGACAGTTTACTTGAACCATGCCCACTCGGGAAATTTCTGCGCAAAATAGGCGGCCGGCGCCGGCATGGTGTAGAGCTGGTCTTTCAGCCCCAGCCGGGCTTCGCGCAGTTGGGTGAACTTTTGATCGTGGATGCTTCCGGAAAAGTCGAAGCGGAAATAGCGGATGCCGAGGTCGACGATCCGCGCCGGGACCATCTCCGGCCAAACGCGGACAATATGATCGATCATCGTCCCGCCCGGTTCAAAAATCTGGGTGTTGCCCTCCCAGCGCGAATTCAGGATCATGTGGATCGAGAAGCCGAGGTCGACTTCGATCCCCTTGATGATATAGGTCCCGCGCGGCACATTCTGCAGCGTGAAATAGCCCTTCTCATCGGTGCGGACGCGGTACCCTTCGATCTTTTCCGCCCCATTTGCCATCCCCTTGCCCACGAGCACCACCGTGATCTTGGCGGTTTTGGCTTCATAGACCTCTTCGAGCCCAAGGTTCTCGACCAGCACCGCCCCGACGATCAGACTCTTGTCGGCCTGCGGCGGCTGCAATACCAGTTTGTCGCTGCCCGCGCAGCCAAGCAGCAGCGCGGCAAGGCAAAGAATGGCCACTCCGTATCTCATGGTTGTCTCCCGTTGTTTTTTGCGCGCAGGGTCTGGAGGTTGCGGATCATCAGCTCAGCGCCGGGATGCCGGCGCAGCCCCGCCTCCAGCACCTGCAACGCCCGTGTACGTGCTCCCATCTTGTCATACAGCATAGCCAGATTGTTATAATAATCGGCCTGGCCCGGATCGAGGTCGATGGCACGCTGCAGCAGCTGCAGCGCCTCCTGGTCCTCTCCGAGCCGGATCAAGGCGTTGGCGAGATTGTAATGAAGTTCCGCCCGGTCGGGCGCCAGCGCCAGCGCCGCCCGGTAGGCGGGCACCGCCTCCGCGAACTGCCCGAGCATGGCCAGGCCATTACCGAGATTGTGCCAGGTGTGGACCTCGCTGCTGCCGAGCCGCAGCGCCCGCCGGTACCACGCCACCGCTTGCTCCGGATTCTGCTGAAAGAGGCAGAGATCGCCCATTTCCGCGGCGACGGCGGGCTGCGCCGGGGCGTTGCGCAAGCTGGCCAGCAGATTTTCCCGCGCCGGGGCATAGTCGCCCTGCTGGAGCAACACATGGCCCATCCGGGCGTGCGCCTCATGCATGCCAGGATCGAGATTTAAAGCGGTGCGGTACGCCTGCAGGGCCCGCTGCGGATCGCCGGCGCTCTCGGCGATGCGGCCCGAAAGGAACCAGCTGCCGGCCATCCTGGGGCGCTGGCGCAGGCTGTGGTCGATCCAGAGGCGCGCGGAATCGCTCTTGCCCTGGGCCAGAAGCACCCGCGCCGTCTCATAAGCCGCAGCAGGATCGGGCGGCTCCTGACGCAGCAGGGGGCGCAGCAGCGCCGACGCCTCGCTATAGCGCTCGAGCCCGATATACTGCCGTGCCAGGGTCAGCCGCGGTCCGGGCACGGCCGGCTCCCGGTTCATGGCCTGAAAGAGCCGCAGGGTCTGGCGGTCGGTTTCGGCATAAAACCCCGAGGCGAGACGGCTCTCGGGAATAAGGCGCGAGCTGTTGAGCATCGTGGCCAGCGCCCGTTTGTTCTGGCCCTGATAAAAGAGAAGCATGCCCTGGAACAGCTGCCGTGAGGCGCGGCCATAGCGCTCGAGCCGGGCCATCTCCTCCGGGGACGGTGCGGGACGGCCCGGGGCCGCGGCCAGATACTGTCGCCAGTCTGGCGGTTCGGCAAGCATGGCCGAAAGGTTCTGAAAAGCGCAGAGGTCGCGGGCGCGGATGTCCCGCGTCGAGAACTCGAGCACCGGCCGGTCGTCACTGTTGACGGCCGCTTCCTTGCAGAGACGCGCCATCCCCTGCTCGTCCAGGAGCAGGCAGGCGAAAAGATCGTAGGGAGAGGTGATGTCGACACCCTCCAGAGCGGCCGCCGCTTGCGGCCAGCGCGCCTGCCAGTTGGCCCAGTCGAAATGCAGCGGCGAGGTCGAGCCCATCAGCACCACCTGCTTGTTGATGCAGTTGGGCGCCATCCACAACACCGCATGCGGAAAGACCGACTGAAAGGTCCTCAGGACGATACGGAAATCCTCGGGATCGAGATCGGTCGTCATCCACGTCGAAAAGAGACCCCCGGGCTGGAGCTTGCTGCGGCCGTTCTCGAAATGGTCCCGCGTGAACAGACTGGCGCTGGCGGTGGCGACAGCATAATTGGCGTCGTTCATGATGATATCATAGCGCTCGCGAGTGTAGCGGAGCTGGTTCTTGCCGTCCATGAGCAGCGGCTGGAAGCGCGGATCGCGCATGACCCCCTGGTTAAGATCCTTGAATAGCTCCGCGGAGAGGCGCAGCACATCGGGCGAGATCTCGACGAGCTGGAAGGCGGCCAGGGGATGGCTCAGTGCGGCCTGCGAGGTCTGGCCGGTGCCGAAACCGATTTGCAGCGCCCGCTGCGGGTTGGGGTGGACCAGCAGCGGCAGGTGTGCCTGGAGCAGCTGCAGGGTGCGCAGCATGCGGCTGCTGCCAGCGACATTGAGGCCGTCGACATCGATGCGCCGCTCGCCGCCGTCGCTGGCGGGCTGCCGGTGCACGGTCACGGTGCCCTCGATGCCCTCGCGCAGCGCCACGAGGGGATACTCCTCCTCGGCGATCGAATAGATCCGCGCCAGCAGGGTGGCCGGCGTCAGGCGGATCAGGACGAGCGCCAGGAGCAGCGCCGCCGCCGCCCCGACGAGGCCGCGGCGGAGCGTGGCGCCGCGCCAAAGCCAGAACCCGAGCGCAAGGTTGAGCAGGATCATCAGGAGCAGCGCCGCGGCCGCGCCCAGCCAGGCGATGAGAACCAGTCCGGTCAGAAGCGATCCAGCCACGCCCCCGAGGGTATTGTAGAAGTAGAGTTCACCGATGGCGGCGCTGCGGTGCTCACCTGCGCGGTCCAGAGCCCTGAAGGCCACCGGAAAGGTGGCGCCCAGGAGAAAGGCGGCCAGGCTGGTGACGAGAAAGGCCTGGAGAAAACGGATGCCATTCCACGCCCACCAGGTGGTGGTCGGGGAGGGGGTGAAGAGCAGTTTTTGCAGGTGCGGCATTTGCAGCAGGAGCAGCAGCGCGGCCACGGCGGAGAGCCCAGCGCCGATTTCGAGGAGGCCGAGAAGGCGGCGCGGACTGGAGGAGCGCTCCGCCCAGCGGCCGCCGGCGAGCCCGCCCAGAGCGATGCTGAAGAGAAAGGCGGCGAGGATGATGCTGAAGGAATAGGTGGCGCTGGTGAGGGCAAAGACCAGGATCCGGGTCCAGAGCACTTCATAGGACATGGCGATGCAGCCCGAAAGAGCCAGGGCGGCCAGGATCGTTTTCTCCGCGGCGGAAAACGCCGGCACGGCCGGATGGGCCGCACCCGCCAGAGCCGGCCTCCTGCGGCGCGCCAATGCCCATGCGGCCGCTGCGATCGCCAGGTCGATGGCGATGGCCACGGCAAAGGCGAGAGTAAAGCCGAGATAACGCAAGAAGAAAAAGGCCGCCGCCAGGCAGCCCGCCATTCCGCCCAGGGTATTGACGCCATAGAGCGCGCCCAGCGCACCGGCGCCAGAGCCCTCGCGGCGGAGGTAGGCGCGGCTCATCACCGGCAGGGTTCCGCCCATAAAAAAAGTGGCGGGGAGCATGGTCAGAAAGGCGACGAGAAAACGGAGCAGGGCATAGGGCAGCGGATGCGGCAGCAGGGCGGGATGGAGCGCGGTAAAAAGGGCTTCAATCGGGGTGCGCAGCAGCAGGATCAACAAGGCGCTGGCGCAGATCGCTGCCTCCATGACCGCAAAGAGCCGCAGCGGCCGCGCGTGGAGTACGGCGCGGCGGCCGAAAAAGCGGCCTCCCAGCGCCATCCCGGTAAAAAAAGCCGCCAGGACGCAGCTGATCGCCAGGGTGGTATTGCCCAGCAGCAAACCGAAGAGGCGGGCCCAGAGCACCTCGTAGACCAGGCTGGCGAAACCGGAAAGAAAAAAGAGGATCAACATGAAGATCTGCATTCTGGCTGTGTACCATGCGATGGGTGACTGCCCCCTCCCCTTGACCGTCAGCGGTGAATTAACGGATCAGCGTCAGCCTGTGACTGATCAGGCCCGCGCCGGTCCGCAGCTGGAGCAGATAGCATCCCGCCGGTAAAGCGCCGCTGCGGGCATCCTGGAGCGTCCAGCGAAACGGCAGCCGCTCGATCTCCTGGCGGCCGATCAGCTGGCCGCGGAGGTTGAACAGCATCAGCGTGCCCCGGCCCGCCCAGGGCGCCAGGCCGCTGATGGTGAGGCCGTCGTGGTGCGTGAGCGAGAGCGGATTGGGATAGAGCTGGAGCTGGCCCGGCAGGGTTGCGGCGGGATTGTGCCGGACCACCCGGGTGCCGCGTGGGATCAGATCCTCGCGGCGGCCGCTGATCCGCACATCATCGATGCCGCCCTGAAAATCCTTGATAGAGGGTGCCGCCGGATCGTCGCGGTACCAGCTGCCGATGCTGAGCGGCCCGTCATTGGCGAGATAGTTGAACCTGAAACCGGCCGAATCCACCGGTGCGGCCTCCGGGCGGTTCCAGAAATAAACCTTGCCGGCGTTAAAGTCGTACCAGGCGGCGACGAAGGTCCACTGATCGAGCGGGACCGTGAATCCGGATGCGGCCGTCTGCGCCTTGTTGTTGCTGTCGCGGATGAGGAATTCGATCTTTTTCGCCAGCGAGATGCGCAGGGCGTAACAGGTCGCTTTGGCGGCGTCGCTCTGGGTGCCTTTGTTGACGAGAAAGTGGACATCGTTGAGCACGGTCGGGTAGATCCACATCGAGATGCCGACATTTTCGTTCTCGAAATCCAGGTCGGGTGAATCCCCGATCCGGAAATAGTCATGCACGTAGGTGCTGTCCAGCCACAAACACCCCTTCCCTTCCGGCACCCCCGGCGGCTGGGCGAAGGCGGCCTCGCCCTGGAGCAGGCCGTTGTCCGGCCGGCCATCCCAGTCGGCGCTATCGTCGCCGTTCCCTTCCATGGTCCAGCGCCCCCCCTTGGATTGGGCGTGGAGCGCCATGGCACCCAAAAGTCCGAACAGCACCACCAGTAAAGCTCTGGTGCGCGGCATGACTCACCTCCAGAGAAACAGCCGGGCAGCCCGCGCAGGCTGCCCGGCGTATGATTCAGGGAAGAATCCCGTATTCCGGCGCCCCTTCGATCCCGATATAGACGCGCATCACCGCGCCGATATCCGCCCAGCCGGGGTAGACCAGATAGATATATTTGCCCTTGAACGCCGAGTAGCGCATCGGGGTCATCAGGGCTCCCTCATAGAGCACCTCTTCGCCGCCGTCGGCCGTCAGGGTATAGAGGCTCGTCTCCCAGGCCTGGGCGTAGTAGAGGGTCCCTTCCGCGTCAAACTCCAGCGTCGAGGGAGAATCGGTTTCGAGAACAACCTCCTCCTCCCCCAGGCCGTCCGCGGTGATGGGGTAGCTGAGGATGGTACCGTTCCAGATGTCGTTGGCATAGATGCGGCCGTTGAAGACGCGCACGTTTTTGCCCGAACCGATCGTGGCGACACGGACGGTGTCGTTGTTCACCACCTTGTAAATCCCTATCGCCTCCGAAATGACGTAGAGGTTGTGGCCGGCGTCCCAGGTGAAATCATCCGGGGCCTTCACTTCCACCACATCTTCCACGGTGCCGCCATCCGGCGAGATGCGCACGATCTTGTTCTCACCTTTTTCGCAGACGTAGAGGTAGTTGCCCGGGCCGAAGTGAATGGAACCATTGACGGCCACAGAAGCAAAGGCGCTCTTTTCGCCTTCGGGGGTGATGCGATAGATGACGCCCTCATTGGCCGAGCCGACATAGACGTTGCCGCTCGCATCGACCGCGACGCCGTTGGGCCAGCTGATCTCTTCGTCGATGGTCGTGATCGTCGGCAGGAAGGTGAATTCGGTCTCGTTGCTCCAGAACTCGGAGCCCTTGATCGCCACGCGGACATTCACCGTTTCATCGCTCATATTCGGAGCGCGGACCTGCAGCTCGGTGGCCGTGACGGAAACCACCTCGGCCTTCTTGCTGCCGAAGAGCACCAGGTTGAATTCCGCCTCCGGATTGAACCCGGTCCCCCGGATGGTGACGATATCCTTGAGATAGCCGGTGTCAGGGCTGATGGACTCCACCGTCGCCGCTGCCAGTCCGGTCGGATTGGGATCGGGATGATCCGGCCCGTAAACGGGCTGATCGGGCCCCTCGCAAGCCAAAGCAGCCAGACCGGCGATGAGAAACGCCGCCCACAGCAGCCTGCAGCGTATTTTCTTCATATTGGATTTCTCCTCATGGTATCGATCATCGGCGCACGCGGGAAAAGCCGTGCGCCGGGCCGCTAAAAGTTAAAGTCGAATGAGAACATCTGCACGGCATCAAAATTCTTGAACTGGACATAGCCGTAATCGAGCCCGAGCTGCAGGCCGCTGAAGGTGTATTTCAGCCCGGCGCCGAATGAAAGATCTTCTTCATCGTAGTTGGTCTTGTAGCCGCCGCGTACGAAAAAGAGATCATGATAGCCATACTCCAGGCCGAAATGGAGCCGTTCGCTAAAGTCGCGCGGATGAACCGCATCCACCGACAGCAGCAAGCGGTGCGGCGCATCGGCCGCCATCCACAGATCGGTCACATCCATGGCCACGCCGAATTTGAAGGTAAGCGGCAGCGGGAACTGCTCGGCCCGGTACTGCGCCTCTTCGGAAAAATTCTGCAGGGTCATGCCGATGACCAGGCTCTTGAATCCGGTATTGTAGAGCGTGCCGAAATCGAAAGCGATCAGGTCCTGTTTGGCGGTGTACTCCTTGGGAGTGTCGAGATTGCCCTCGAGGGTCGAGCCCAGTTCCTCATAGACGTACTTGATGTGCCCGCCGAAGGAGAACTGGTTCGACACCCGTTTGCCGTAACCGAGGCCGATGGCATAATCGGTCGGACTGAAGGTGCCGGTCTCGATAAAACCCGCATCGTTATTGGCCCGTTGCGTGCCATGCAGGTCGCCCCAGTCGGCCGCAGCGAAACTGACGGCCAGGACGCCGAGACGGTCGTCGGCCCAGGTCGCGGCGCCGGAGTTGACCTTGATGTCGGCGATCCATTGGGTCTGGTTCAGATAGAGATGCTTGCCCTGGGTCAGGGCGATGCCGGCGGGATTCCAGAAGATGGAACCCGCATCGTCGGCAACGGCAGTAAAGGCATTGCCCATGGCCGCCGGGCGCGAGCCCATGGGAATGGAAAACCATTTCATGCCGGTTTGCGCGATCTTTTTGATTCCCTTGGCCTGCAGCGGCAGAACCGAAACGAGCATCAGCAGGGCCACCGGAATCAACAACTGCCTTGTTTTATGCATTGTTATACCTCCATCCACTTGAATAGGCCTTTCCGGTTACCGGATGATGACAAATTTTTCGGTGCTGCCGGGGATGGACTTGCCGCTCAGGTCCCTGGCATCGGCGATCTGCAGGATGTAAACCCCGCTGGCGACGAGCTGGTTGTATTCGGTGACCTGGTCCCAGCTGGCATCGGCGCTGCCCGTTTGATGATCGATCGTCTTGATCAGGTCGCCCGTTGCGGTGTAGATGCGCAGCGTACAATAGGGCGGCAGATTAGCGAAGAGCAGCTTGTTGTCATCCCCGGTAAAGTTGAACTCGCCCGCCTTGAGGATATAGGGATTGGGCACGATGCGCACATTGGCGGTGGTGGACTCGCCCGGCAGGAACGGCACGGCATCCAGTTCCGAACGGTTGGCATAGCGCGAGCTCTCCAGCCCCTGCTGGTCCACTGCGGTCACGGCATAATGATATTTCTCGCCGCGGATGACATCGGCATCGGTATATTGAGTTTCGGTTTTGGGAATATTGCTGGCGATCCGCTCCCATTTCAGGTGCTTTCCGTCGGCATTGATCTCGGTATAGGTATCGACGAGGAACTCGCCCCGCTTGCGGTAGATATTGTAGTAGGCGAGATCGGGTGTGCCGCTGTCGGGATCATTGACCCCGGACATGTCCTCCCATTCGAGATAGACGACGTTGGGGCCGGACTTGACGGTCAGGTTCGGTGCAGGCAGGGGATCGGGAATATTGAGGCCGTTGTTCCAGGTATAGAGCGCACGATCCATGGTCGTGAAGAGCGAATCCTTGCCCGTAGCGAGCAGTGCATTCTTGGCGTCGTTGTCGAAGGTCGCGCCCGCAACGCCGCGGTACCAGTCCCGCCACTCCAGCCCCTTGGCGGCGGCGAGATCGGTCGAGATCCCGTTGGCCCCGACAGCATAGACGATGACCACCGAGTCGCCCTTGCGGAAATTATAGGGGCCGAAGGCCTGGATGGGATATTCATCCTCCTGCCCGGAGGCATCGGTCGGCCAACCGGATTGCTCCTCCACCGTCTGGCGCACGCCGGAGGCGGCCCAATCCCACACCGTGGTATACCCGGTGAAATCGGAATCCCAGACGTTGTAGATGCTGATATTGGCAATGACCGAGACCGGCTGGCTGGGATCGTCGCTGTGATCGGCGGCCGATTTGTCGACATGCAAAGCAGCGAAGCCGGCATAGGCCGACGAGACGAATTCAGCGGAGGGCATGGGCGAACTCCCCTCCTCACCGGTGGCAAAACGCGGATCGCCGGTGTCGTCGAACTCCTGGCCGCCCGCCTCGAACTCGGTGAGGTCCGGATAATCGCCGTCCCAGCCATAGGAAACCCCGAGCGCCCTGCCGCCGGTGGCGAGCTGCGGCGTAAAGGACTCGAAGGTCGCCCAGTCATCCTTGCCTTCCTCGTACCAGCGGGAATAGGTGAGGTAGGTACCCTCGGCGGTCTGGAAGCTGTAGCCGACTAAGAAATAGACGTTCTCCATCACCTGGTCGGTTCCGGTATCCGGATCGGGATCCTGATCCCAGTCGAAGGTGCAGAGATAACGATTGCGGAAAATGACATAGTCGTTGTGATCGGGATTGGTAAACGAGTAGGAGCGCGAGACCACATCAAATCCGGGATAGGATTTGTAATGCGACTCGATCATGATATCCGACGGCAGTTTGGGATCAACGGTACCGTTGAAACGCCGTGAGGAGAGCTGCGTCTCACCATTGGTGAAGACCCAGACCTCGGGCGGCTTGCTGCGCCGGTATTCATAGAGCCCATAGGGCGCATCGCGGTTGAAGGAGACCGGCCAGAAAAAATCCTCCTTGGAATGCTCGACCCCGGTCGAATCGATCCATTTACCGACGGTATGGCCGTTGTTATGGAAGACGATCTGGGCATAACGGTAATAATCCTGCGGCCACTCACCCGTCGGCTTGACCTCATTGGTATTGATGGTCTCGTCCGCTTCAATGCGCAACTTAAAGTCGCCCAAATCATGCGTGCGGGTTTGGCCGAATCCCTGGGTGTAGGCCAGCTGGAGCACCAGGATTACCAGGAGCCCCAATCGCCAACAGAGCCGGATCTTGTTTATTTTAAGCTTCATGCGCTTCGACCTCCTATGATAATCAGGCGATTAGAACTGAACCCTGATGCCGAAGAAAATGTCCCTGGGATTGATATAGTGCGACCACTCGTTCCAGCCCACATCGATGTAGGGCTTGTCGGAGCTGGGGCCTTCGCCCAGCTTGTCGTTGCCTTTCTGCGCACCCTTTTCCCAGGGGAAGTGGAGGGAATCGACATACTTGTTCCAGTAGAAGGGATTGACATACCCCTTGTAATTGAAGACATTGCGCACCTGCATGAAAAAGCCGAGACGCTTGCGCGCAAAATCGAAGCGTTTCTCCAGCAGCAAGTCGGTGTTCACCCAGTCGATCGAGGAGGCCCAATGCTGCTCGCTGAGCATGGCATCGGGATTGAGCAACTCCTTGCCGCCGCCTGTCCAGCCCTGCAGCACGTTGAGCTGCCAGTTGCCGAGGGGCCGGACGCCGATGAACCGCGGCCCGAAATCGGCCGGGGTCCTGAAGGTCAGATCCACCGTCAGGGAGGGCACGGGATAGCCGCGCTGCTGGGTGGTATTCTCGCGCTGCTCCCGCGCCAGCTGCCGGTCCTCATAGATGTAGCGCAAGCCCGTGTAACCGGTGCTGCGCACCATATATTCGGCGGTCACATAGCCGTGCCACCAGGTGCCCTGGCGTTTCTCGAGGCGCAGTTCCAGGCCGCGAATGTCGGCATAGCTGTTGTTCGCCCAGGTCGAGACGGTGCTGGCTTCGTCGAGCGCAACAATGTCCTGACGGCTGAGCTGATTGGTGACATCCTTGTAATAGCCCATGAAGCGCAGCAGCATCGATTGGGCGAAACTCTGCTCGATGCCGATTTCATAGGCGACCGTGCGCGGCCAATCGGCGCGGATGTTGGGCAGTTCGGCGCCGCTCGATTGCGGCCGTACGGTGTAGAGGTTGTCGGTCACCGGCGGCTGGTAGAAATGGCCGTAATTGAAAAAGATCTTGCTCGAGGCCGTCACCGGATGGGAGATGCCGAGGCGGGGGCTGAGGTAGAGCTTGTAGGCCTTTTCGTCGGTGGTGTACTGGCTAAAGCTGTTGCCCGCGGTCTGAAAGGCGAGCATGTTATACGGCAGCTGGCTGAAGATGAACTGGGGATCCAGATTGTAGGGGTCAGTGCCCGGCTGCATGTAATCCATGCGTACACCGATATTGGCGATCATGCCCATATATTCCAGCTTGTCCTGCACATAGGCGCCCACCTTGACCGGAGACTGGTTGTAGTACCACCAGTTCTCGGGCGCTTCGGTGTAGGGCTGGGTCGTCTGGCCATGGTTGATCTCGCGGCGCTCCTTGAAGGAGGTGTAATCCGCCTCGAAACCCGCCTTGATCTCGTTATGGCGGTTGATCTGCGAAACCAGGTCGGCACTTGCGCGCAAGCCCCAATAGCGGGAATGGTCCTGACCGCGCCCGCCGCCGGACATGAGGAAATCACCGAGGATGTCATACTTTTCGGTGATGGAGCCGATTTTGCTCCCAACATAGCCCCAGGGGGCCTCGTCGTACCATTTGTCGCCGATCTTTTTAATGCCGGTGGTATCGCGCAGGCCGATCGGTTCCTGGACAATACGGTAGTTGGTGTACTCGATACGCGCATCATAATAGGTCTGGGGATTGAGCACATGGGTGAGGCTCAGTCCGCCGCGGTACTGCTGGACGTTCACCGGGTTGAAGGAGGCATCGTTCCACATGTAGCGCCAGAAGGAGGCATTGCGTGCGTACTCGTTGCCCTCCCGCGTGCCGGTGATGATGCCGGTGGAACCTTCGTAGATCGATCCGGCAACCCCGTTCAGAACCATGTACTGGTTGTTGAACGAGAGTTTCATCTTGGGGGTGAGATTGGTGGTCAATTTGAGCAGGGTGGTGCTGGCCACCGAGTTGTCGCGGCTGAAGGGATACATCAGCTGCAAATCCTCGTAGCGCTGCGAAAGCATAAAGGCGATGCCTGTCTTGGGGATCGGGCCGCTCAGCGACACATCGCCGATGTAGTCGGGCTTGTCGGCGTAGGTGCGGATGCGGTGCTGCCATTTCCAGATCTCCAGCGCTTCCTGCGGCGTCACATCGTTACCGGGATCGGGATCGGCGGCGAACTGGCGGGCCACCTCGTTCCAGCCGACAAAGGTGAAGGGGTAGCGGCCGGCATCGACCATCTCCTGGGAGACACCTGTGAAGGCATCCTTTCCGGCATAGGTGCGCCAGAAGGGGCCATCGATGCTGAAGGGATTGGATCCGAAATGCTTGCGCGCCGCGGGACTCATGCGCAGATCGGCGTTGACGGAGTAACGGTCGAGACTCCCCTCCTTGGTGATGACGCTGATCATGCCGGAACGGATGTCGCCATACTCCGCGTTGAAGCCGCCGGTGAGCACCTCGATCTCCTTGATCGCCGTCAAACTGAGGGTGGTCAGCGGCTGCTGATTGCGCTCGTTGCGCGTCGAGAGGCCGTCGATGACGATGTCCGTCTCCTCGAGGCCGCCGCCACGGACGATCAGACCGGTGCCGTCAGTGCCGGCGGTCAGATTAATGCCCGCTTCGGTCGACAGCAGCTGCTCGAGATTCTCGAGCGGACGACTCTGGATCGCCTCCTCCGAAACGATGACCTGGCTGGAGGAGATGTCCCGCTGGATCGCCGGACGCGTGGCTTGCACCACCACCGTCTCCCCGGCGATCGCCTGCTGGGGCAGGGTGAAATCGGCGTTGGTCGTCTGATTGATGTTGACGACCAGATCCTCCTGCACCACCGTGGCATACCCGATCATCGAAGCTTGCAGCTGATAGGTGCCGGGCGGAACGTTAATGATGAAATAGTAGCCGTCGGGATCCGTCACTGCTCCCAGACGGGTTTCCTTGACCATCACATTCGCACCGGGCAAAGGTGCCTTTGTCGCCCGATCCGTGATCCGGCCGCTGATCTTGCCGGTGGCGGCGGCCTGAAGGCCGTTTGCGAAGATCAAGATCAGAAGAAGAATGATCAGGAAAGGAACCGATTGTTTGAGGCATCTCATGTCAATCACTCCTTTTTTTGGATACGCGAACCCCTCACGCCCACTGGCGCGGGAGCACGGTTGATCGCCCCACTCGCTTATCACTACCAACCGGGAAGGGACATCACCTCCTATCTCTGCCTATTGCAACTCCTTTTCCCACCCTGTATTGGAAAACTCATCGGGATGATTGGAATGCACCAGAACCCAGCGGCCGTCGTTGTTGCGGTCGACGAAGACGAACTGCGTACTGCCGTTCAGGCCGTAGTTCCAGATCTCCACGGGTTTGTTATAACGCACATGCGAAGCCTGGCGCTCGATCTGCAGCGGCGGCCCGTAGCGCAGATAGATACGCGCCATATCGCTCTTGAGCCCCCCATTGAAGCGTTTCTGCGCCTCGGCCAGACGGGCGAAAAAATCGATCATGAATTCATTCTCGGGCGTCTCCGGCGTCGGATCTTTGGTTTGCCAGAAGCGGAGGAGAAACTCCCGCTTGCCATCGGGATCCAGCTTTTTAAACAGAGCGATCTCCTCGCGGCTGGCAAAATAGCGCAGCTGCTCCAGATAGCGTTCCTGATCGGCCGGGGTCATCGGCAGCTGGGCGGTTGGGGCGCCGCCGCCGCGCATGGTGAAGTAGCGGCTGGCGGTGGCGGTGGCACCCGTGCTCTGCTCGGTCACGGCCAGATCCAGACGGCAGGCGCCGGCCGGAATCTGGTCGAGGAGGATCTTTTCCACCCGCGCGGTGTTGGCCTGCACCACCGGTAATCCGGGCCGTTCTTCGCTGAGCAGCCGGTTACCGGCCAGATCGGAGACGCTGTAGTGCAGCGTATAGCTGTTTTGCCCCGCTGCGGCGGCCTCGAGGTGGTTGATCTCCACATAGAAAAAGGCCCGGGCCGGGGCGGCAGAGCCGCCGAGGAGGCGCGCCGGATCGGGAATCATGACCAGGCCGCCGCGGAGAAAGGGCTGATCGCCACTGCCTTCGGGGCGGTGCATGGAGCTGATGAAGAGAGGATCGCTCAAGGAAAGGCCGGCGGCGAAATCGCGCCGCGACAGCCTCGCCTCGATCCGTCCCTCCCGGCTGCCGCCGGTCTCGCGGACCGACATGCGCACCGCGACGGTATCAGCGGTCAGCTCACAGCTTTTCAGATCGATAAAGGTAAGGGGGCTGTCGGCGGGCGCGTGGAAATGGCGTTGCTCATGCCACCCGGCCAGAATACCGGCGGGCCCCGCAAGCTCCAGATCGATGTTCAGGGTGAGGCTGTCCCCCCCCGCAGCCGGCGGCAGGGCGATGGCATAGGGAAGCTCGAGCCGCGTGCGGCCGCTTGCGGCGGCGAATTGGCAGGCATCGAGGCAGAAAGAGAGGGTGCCGCTGCTTCTCAGGGGCACTGCGAAGGCGTGCAGCGGCTGGGCGCTCAGGGAGGGGACCAGGCCGGCCACGAGGGCCAGAGCCGTCCAGAGCATGAAACTATGCCGGCGTTTTTTCATCAAGGTTCCAGAAAATAGCTAATGTCCATGGCCGCCGTCGAGACGGCCGTTCAACTGTTCTTCAAGCCGCATCCCGCCACTGTCATCAAGGGTGACTACGGCGGAAAGATTTTTCGGGCGGTCGGGATGAATGCCCTTGCAGCGGGCGTGATAGTACCCCAGCAGCTGCAAGAGCGGCATATAGAGGAAGGGGGAGAACAGATCGCCAAAATGGCCGGGCACCGCGAAGCAGTGATCGGCAAAGGGCGCTTCCAGGTCAGCGGCGGCGCCGTGGAGGATGGCCACCTCGGCGCCGAGCTTTTTCATGTCCGTGGCGACCTGCAGCTCCAGCGCCTGGCCGGCTTGCGAAAGGAGGAAGGTGATCAGGGTTTTTTCGGTGACGACCGACATCGGACCGTGGCGAAATTCAAGGGCATGAAAGCCGGCGGAAGGCGAAATCGACATCTCTTTCATTTTCAGCGCCGCCTCATTGGCCAGCCCGAGAAAGGGCCCCTGGGCGAGAAAAACAAAATCGGATGTGCGCCGGTCGGCCACCTCCGCAATCCGGGCTTCGTTGCGGCGCAGCAGGGCGGCGCAAGCCGCTGGAACCTGGTCGAGGAGGGCGAGCTTGTCCTCCTGGCCGCCGGCCTGCAGGCCGAGATAAAGAATGGCAAGCAGCATGGTGGTGAAGGATCCCGTCATCACCACGCTGTGTTCCAGTGGAAAGGGAAAGGTCAGGCGCAGATCGCCCTCACGCGACAGAGGGGAGCCGGCATCGCAGGAGACGGACAGCACCGGAACGCCCACCCCGGCGCCCGCCGCACGCATCGCTCGCAAGGTTTCGGTGGTCGTGCCCGAGCGGGAGATGGCCACCAGCAGGTGCTGCTCATGACGGTTGAAGATGAGGTCCGGGCTGATCAGAACCTCCGAGGCGGGCACAGCGCGCGTCCGCAGGCCGGTGACGCGTTCGAAGAGGGCGGCCCCGCTCTGGGCCAGATAATAGGAGGTGCCGCAGCCCGTGAAGACCCAGACGCGCTGTTGATATTCGGCGAGCCAGGCGCGCATCTCCTGTTTGCGGCCGGCCAGATCGGCCAGGGCCTCGCGCCAGATATGCGGCTGGCGCATGATCTCCTCATAGGTAAAGCCATCCTGAAACCTGGCCAGATCCATATCCGTGATTCCTTTCAGGCAATAATGACTTTTATCCCCAGCGCCCGGAGCCGCTGGAGATCCCCCGCTGTGGCGCCTCCGTCGGTGATGATCGTGTGGGCCTCCGTCAGACCGGCAATCACCCCCAGGCTCTTGCGTCCGAATTTGGACGAGTCGGCGGTGACGATAACCCTGGTTGCCACATGCAGCATCATCCGGTTGATGTTGGCTTCAAGGAGATTGGGGGTGGTGAACCCGTAGTCAAAATCGATGCCATCGACCCCAAGAAAAAGCTTGTCCGCCGTCAGCCGGGCAATGGCGACCTCGGAAAGCGGCCCGACCAGCGAGAAGGATTTTTCCCGTACCGTGCCGCCGATGAGGATGACCTCGTTCTCGCTCCCGACCAGCTCTGAGGCGATGTTCACCGCATTGGTGATGATGGTGATCCCTTTGTGGCTCTTCAGCTGCCGGGCAATGGCCATGGTCGTGGTGCCGGAATCAAGGATGATGACATCACCCTCTTCGATCATATGGGTCGCAGCCCGGGCGATCCGCTCTTTTTCGCGGGTATGCATGCGCTCTTTTTCCGTCAGGGCCAGATCGAGCACCGAGGGATTGGCGGCAATGGCGCCGCCGTGCACGCGATGCAGCAGCCCGCGCCGTTCGAGAATTTCAAGATCTTTGCGGATGGTCACCGGAGAGGTGGAATAATGGCTGGCAAGTTCTGACACCAGAATGCGGTGATGCTGGGAGAGCGTATCGAGGATGGCGTTGCGCCGTTCTTCGTTCAGCATGACGAAATCCGACGATAAAGTATCATTTCTTTCAATTTGTTGTGGTTTAATTCGCAGAGTGTTTCGATCTATTTCTTTTTATGTTTTATTCTTTCGTTTTAATATACGCATTCCAGATTTCTATGCAAGGCTTTTTTTGCTTTTTTTTGCGAATTACGTGCGGCGTGAAGAAATAAAACGGCAAGGGGTGAAAGCCGTCGTGCACTTGTTGCAGCTTTCGTCTTTCTGTGCCGCAGCGGCGGGTATAAAAAACGGGGAGCCGGTTGGGGCTCCCCGTGCGAGGGGATCAAGCGGGATCGGCAGCGCCGGAGGAAGATGCCCCCGGCGCCCGGGATCATTCCTGTTCCTGCAGATTCAATTTTACTTCCACCTTGTCCTTGCCGGCAAGGCCCAAGCGTTTGCCGAGCAGCTTTTTATATTTATCGCGAACCGCCTCGGGTTGCTTGACGCCATTGACGACGAAATCCTTGTCGGTCAGCCGCAACTCCACCGCACTACCGCTCTTGATGATGCCATCCTTGAGCAGTTCCTCCCGGATCTTGCCGCCGAGGTTGTCGTGTTCCTCCAGGTGTTTGTTCGCATGTTCCGGCTCGCGCACCACCACAAGACGCTTGTGGGTGGCGTCCTTGTCCTTGTGCCTCCCGGTCGAATCGGATGCATCCACCACCTTGACCCGGATGACCTTGTGGAGGCTGTCGTCATCGCTGGATTCGACCGTTACGATTTTATCTTCCGCCGCGGTGGTGCTCCAGACGCCGTGCTCCTTCCCTTCCTTGCGTATCCGCAGCTTGATCTCCTTACGGGTGCTGTCGCCGCCACTGGTCTCAATGGTATAGACGCCCGGCGTCTCATCGTCCTCCCAATCCTCGAGATGGTGGAGGATCATCTCCTTCTTGAGGGAATCCACGGGAATCTCTTTGCCATCGCGGGTGATCGAGACCGGCTTGCCATCCTTGATCTTGATGACATGTCTGTGTCCCTTTTCACCGTCGATCTGAATCATCTTGTCCAGTTCATCGGAGCTGGTGTCCGAGGTTGTGACGGTGACCAGCTTTTCGTCCCCGCCTTCCTTCTCAACCCGCACTTCGATCTTTTCGATCTTCTTTTTGGGATCGTCGGCGGGGATCAGGCTTTTGCTGATGCCTTGCAGTGGCACCAGAACCAGTCCAAGGCCGATCAGGATAACCAGTGCCAAAAGTTTTTCACGCAGATCCATGGTTGTCTCCTTCACAGTAAAGAGTCGTTCGATTCGTGTCTGCAGCGCTCCCGTTGCCGAGAGGAGCGGCGCAGGTGCCGCCGCTCTGCTACCCAGGCTCTGCAGCTCAACCAACGCGCGCGCGAGGTGGATGGGGCGGCCGCATTTTTCCAGGGCATAATCATCACAGCAATATTCCCGCTCCACGCGCATCCGCGCCGAGATCCACCACAGGGCGGGATGAAAGAAAAAGAGGGTTTCCATCAAGGTTTGCAGCAGGTTGATCAGCCCGTCCCGCCGCAGGAAATGGGCCAACTCATGCGCCAGGATGGCCTTGACCTGATCGGCCGGCAGCGTGGTGAAAAAGGCGAGCGGCAGGAGCAGCACTTGCCGGCAAAATCCGGCTACGACGGGAGTCTGAACCCGCGCGGAGAGCCGAACGATCACCGCGCGCTGAACGCCCCATTCCCTGAACCATGTACCCAGGCGCTCCCGCCACTCCGCCGGAAGCGGCTCAAGACCGCGGCGCTTGAGCTGCAGGACGCCATAGAGGCCGGCGGCCGTCCGCAACGACATGAAAGCCACACCGGCGAGCCAAAAGAGGACGAAAACCGGCGGCACCAGCGCCGGAAAGAGAGCGCGCACCGGCAGTCCGTTGAGAAACAGAGCGGCTGCGCCACCGCCTGCGGCCGCCGGGAGTGCCTTCCCGGCCGGAGCAGTTCCGCCGGCCACCGCGATCAGCGTGACCCCTGCGGCGGCGATCCAGAAGAACATCGCCGCCACGGTCCAGCCATAACGCCAGCGCGCCGTTTGCGTGCGCCCTGAACGCAAGGCCACCGCCAGGGCGAGGGCGATGAGCCCGCCTTGCCAGAGCGAATGCAGTAGGGTCAACCCCAGTCCGGTAACCCAGGGGTGCGATAGTATCGTCGCCATCTTCACTCCTCCCCTTTCGCCATCTCATCGAGCCAATTCCGCAGCTGATCGATCTCTCCGGCCGTCGGCTGATGATGCCCCAGAGCCTGCATCACCAGATTCATGGCCGATCCAGAAAAGGCAGTCGAGATCAGTTTGGCCAGCAGCCTCTCCTGCACCTGCTCCTGCTCCAGATTGGCCCGGTAGAGATGGCTGCGCCCCTGAGCCGTGCGCAGCACCAGCTTTTTCTGCGCCATGATCTGCAGCAGCTTCAGGGTTGTCGTGTAGCCAACGGGACGCTTCTCCTGCAATCTGGCGTTGACCGATCCGACCGTGGACGGCCCGGCCTGCCAGAGGATCTGCAGGATCTCCAGCTCCGCCTGGGTGGGATCAGATTTTTGCACCTTGCCCATATCTTCTCTCTCCGGCTTTCAGGGTTCGTTTTCGTATCACTGTGTGTTCCGGCATGGCGGCTTCGTTGCCGCTCTCCCGCCCACCCGATCTCGTTGCCACCAGATGCACTTGTTCGCCGGCCTCGCTGCTGCTCTCCCGCTCGCCCCCATCCCGGCGTTTCATATCCTTATACGCCGTTTATTACGAAAGGTTTCGTAATTTATCCCCTGTCTACGAATATTTTCGTATTTTTTCCGGCAGAAGCAATGAAGCGCGGGTAGAGAAGAGAGAGCGCGGCGGACTAGCGTTTGTTGCGTACAGTTTTGCGCGTCGGCGTGGCACTGAGCGGATCCTCGGGCCAGGGGTGTTTGGGATAGCGGGCGCGCAGCTGCTTGCGGATCTCGGGATAGAGGCTCTTCCAGAAGCTGTGCAGGTCCTGGGTCACCGCCAGCGGCCGGGCAGCCGGGGAGAGGAGATGGAGGGTGAGGGGGATACGGGCGTCGCCGATGCGCGGCGTTTCAGTCAGGCCGAAGAGCTCCTGCAGTTTGACGGCAAGGACAGGAGTGCCCGCGGCGGTGTAATCGATGGCAATATGCGAGCCGCTCGGGACGGTGATCTGCGCCGGGGCCAGCCGGTCGAGTTCATGCCGCCGGAATGGGGTCAAACGGGCCTGGAGGAGGCTGGTCAGCGCCAGTTTTTTCAGCTGTTCCAGCCGGGAGATCCCGGTGAGATGGGGCATGAGCCACTCCTCGAGTCCGGCCAGGAGCGCGGCATCATCGAACCCGGGCCAATCCGGGCGGATGCGCCGAATCCACTCCGCCCGCTCGCGAAAATGCCGCGCCTCCTTGCTCCAGGGCAAGAGATGTAATCCGGTGCGGCGGATGACTTGAACCATGGCCGCAGCGGCGGCGGCCGGCGCCGCTGTCCCCTCGGTCTCCTCGATCACCAGCGCCCCCAGGCGGGTCAGGCACCGCGCCTGGATGCGCCCCTGGCGTTCATCCCAGCTCACCGTCTCTTCCCGCGTCAGCTCGTCGGCAAAAAACCGGATCAGATCGTTCCGCTCCAGGGCCGCAGCCAGAAAAATCCTGCCGGCGGCGGTGCGGCCGGCGTTTGCCGCGACGCCGCTGCCTCCGTCGACTTGTGCGATGGCGAGAAACTCCTCGCGCGCCAGGGGGTCGGTTTCCGGGAGCGCGGCTGCAGCGCCGTTGCGCAACAGATAGAGCCCGGGCCGCTCCGGCCGGCGTTGCGCGATGCGGTCCGGAAAGGCCCAGGCGAGGAGCACACCGGCCGGGGCCGGGGTCCGCTCCTCTCCGGCGATCTCCGCCAGGGCGCGCAGCCGTTCTTCCTGGGCCGCAATCCGGTCCATGGCCCAGCGGCCCGCGCTCTCGCTGCGGCTGCCGGGAGGGCGCGCTGCAGCACGGCGTTCCCGTCGCCACTGCTCGAGCTGCACCGCAAGATCCGTCGGGCTGCGGCCGGCCGCGGGCGCCCCGCCCTCTTCCAGCAGGGCCGCGAGGGTGCAGGCCGCCGCACCCCAGCCGCTCTTACGGGCCTTGAGGATCATGTGGCCGAGGCGGGGATGGACGGGCAAGGCCGAGATGGCGCGGCCGTGCGGCGTCAGGCGGCCCGCGGCATCGAACGCGCCGAGGTCCAACAGCAGGGCGCGGGCGCGAGAGAGATGCGCCGCGGGCGGGGGGTCGATGAAGGCGAGGTGTTCTCCGAGCGGATCGCCCCAGAGGGCGAGGTCGAGGGCGAGATGGGCGAGGTCGGCAGTGCGGATTTCCGGCTGGGGGGCGTCGGGCAGATGCCGCTGTTCGTTCTCGCTCCAGAGGCGGAAGCAAAGGCCGGGAGCGGTGCGGCCGGCGCGGCCGCGGCGCTGATCGGCCTGGGCCCGGCTGACCGGAAGGGTGACCAAAGCGGACATGCCACGGCGCGCATCGAACCGCGCCGCGCGCGCCAGGCCGCCATCGAGCACCATCCGCACCCCGGGAATGGTCAGGCTGGTCTCGGCGATGCTGGTGGCGAGAATGACCTTGCGTTCCTCCGGCGCCGCCGGCGCCAGGGCCGCCTGCTGCAAGGCTGCTGGCAGATCGCCATGCAAGGGACAAATGCGCACTCCCGGGCGGAGGCGGCCGCGCAGCAGCTCCTCCACCCTGCGGATCTCGCGCATGCCCGGCAAAAAGACCAGGAGGTCGCCCTCGCCGGCCGCAAGCGCGCGCTCCACCCCTGCCGCGACGCGCTGCTCCAGGGTCTTGCCGGGCGCCGGCGGACTGTAGAACGTCTGCACCGGCCAGGCGGCGCTCTCCCCCCGGATCAGCGGCGCCTCCGGCAGCAGGCCGGCGAGGGCGACCCCATCCAGGGTGGCCGACATCACCAGCAGGCGCAGGTCCGCGCGCAGATGACGCTGGACGTCGAGGGCCAGGGCAAGGCCGAGATCGGCGTGAATGCTGCGCTCGTGAAATTCGTCAAAGATCACCAGTCCCGCTTCCGGCAGCTCCGGATCATCCTGCAGCATGCGCGTGAGAATGCCCTCGGTCACCACTTCGATGCGCGTCCCCCGGCTCACCACACTGGCGCCGCGGATGCGGTAGCCGACCGTCTCCCCCACCCGTTCGCCCCGTTGCGCGGCCATGAACTCGGCCGCGCAGCGCGCCGCCAGCCGCCGCGGCTCGAGCATGAGTATCTTTTTGTCCGCCAGCCAGTCGCACTCGAGCAGGGCCAGGGGCACACGGACGCTCTTGCCCGCCCCCGGCGGCGCGCTCAGGATCACCTGACGCGAGCTAGCCAGCGCGGCACGCAGCGCGGGCAGCTCTTTTTCGATGGCAAAGGCAAGTTGCATGAATGATGGCTTGATGGGGTGTGAAAAACTCGGCGTTTTAAAGTAGGTATAAAAGCAGTATCAGGCAACCAAAATCGCTCCGTGCATCGCATCGTTGCCGCCGGCGCAGAATGCGCGCGGATTCGGGTCGGCACGAGATCTGGGGGCAGCCACCCGGCGCAAATCGCTCCGTGCATCGCATCGTTCCCGCCGGCGCAGAATGCGCGCGGATTCGGGTCGGCACGAGATCCTGGGGCGGCCACCCGGCGCAGAATGCGCGGATTCGGGTCGGCACGAGATCTGGGGGCGGCCACCAGCGCAAATCGCTCCGTGCATCGCATCGTTGCCGCCGGCGCAGAATGCGCGCGGATTTGGGTCGGCACGAGATCCTGGGGCGGCCACCCGGCGCAGAATGCGCGCGGATTCGGGTCGGCTCGAGATTTCTCTACGACCGCACACCGGTTCTCTCCCCCCATTTTAAATTCTTGATTATTTGATGCATCTGTTGTAAATTTATAGCCAAATCAAAGCAAACGCACGAACCGGTGAAGGTTGTATGAATTTCGAAATCAAAAGCGCCATCAAGGACCACGAGGAACGCATCGCCGCCCTGCGGAGGTCCCTTTGACATCGAGACCAAGGAACAGGAAAAAACCGCACTCGAGGAAAAAATAACCCAGCCCGGCTTCTGGGACGACAATGAAACCGCCCAGCAGGTGATGCGCGATATCGCCGAACGCCGCAACTGGATCGAAGCCTGGCAAAAACTGGCGCAGCGAGCGGCCGACCTGCGCGATCTTTATGAACTCGCCGAGAGCGAATCCGACGAGGGCGTGCTCAAGGATCTTGAGGCCGAAAGCGGCGAACTGGAAAAGGGGATC
>Ga0209099_1001363_pt1 | contig 24728 bp, 11 predicted proteins | sample AD_JPNHW2_MetaG_FD_184430 | JGI IMG/M metagenome (GOLD analysis project Ga0209099, IMG submission 184430) | Active sludge microbial communities of municipal wastewater-treating anaerobic digesters from Japan - AD_JPNHW2_MetaG (SPAdes) (version 2) | ecosystem: Engineered > Bioreactor > Anaerobic... | reverse complement strand
GGGGAAAACAAATTCAAATCCAATTGAAGAGTATACTTACCATAATTCTATTGGTAGTTTTAAGCTCTTCAGGCTTTAGCCAACGATTAATAAAAGGGAAAGTTATAGCATCAGATAATGGAGAAGGATTGCCTGGAGTAAACTTTATAATTAAAGGTACAAATAAGGGTGGTTCTACAGATCTCAATGGTAATTTTTCTCTGGAAGTAAGACCCGAAGATAAAATTATCACTTTTTCCTTTGTTGGATACGAGGATCAGGATGTAGAGATATTAGATAAACAAGTTATTGATGTCACTCTTAAAGCTAAAAGTACAACAATCGATGAACTTGTTGTTGTAGGTTACGGAGTTCAAAAGAAAAGTGATATTACTGGAGCAACAAGCCAGGTAAAAGGAAACGAACTAACAAAGCAGCCTGTTTTAACTGCTGCGCAGGCCTTACAGGGAAAGGTTTCAGGTGTTCAAATAATCAGTTCAAGTAATCCTGGTTCAACCCCTCAAATGAGAATTAGAGGAACTGGGACTATGCTTGGTGGTACGCATGTTCTTTATGTTGTAGATGGAGTGCTTACAGATGATATCACAAACGTTAACTCGTCCGATATTGTTGATATGAACATTTTAAAAGACGCTTCATCTTCTGCCATCTACGGATCTAGGGGGGCAAATGGAGTTATTATTATTACTACAAAAAAGGGAAGTAACTCATCTGGAACCCTTAATATTAATTACAGTGCCAACTTTGGGATTAGGCAGGCCTCAAATCTCGTAAAAATGGCAAATGCTGAAGAATATAAAAACTACTATCAAGCTGCAACAGGAGTTTCAATCACCGGTAGTACAGCAAATACTAATTGGTACAAAACTATTCTACGCAATGCTTTAGAACAGAACCATAATATCTCTATTTCTGGTGGAAATGATAAAACTGCTTACTTTTTTAGTAGTAGCTACCTAAACGATGAAGGTATTGTTATTGATAATAAATTTAAAAGATTTACCCTTCGCTTAAACCTTGATTTTAAACTCTCAAAATATATAAAAACAGGTATTCAATCATCCTTTGCCAATGCAATAAATGAGAATGGTTTTAATAACCTTGATATTGATGAGAATGGTAATATTGGAAGCGCCTTCAACGATGCTTACCGTGCAGCTCCAACAATTTCTCCAAAAGTTGGTGATAAATATGGTAATGTCTCAGCTTTTAACGGACAGGTTGGTAACCCACTACTTGATATAAAAAATAATAGGGTAAGAGTTGCTGTGAATAGAATTCAAGGAGCAGGATATTTAGATTTAACTCCTTTCTCTTTTCTAAGCTTCCACTCAAGTTTAGGGACTGATATATCATACCGACAAGCCAGATTGTATGATTATAAATTCCTTAATGATGAAACCACATTCGATGTTGCAGGGGGTAATCAGATGAATGCTGAAAGTTACCTTGCTAATAAAAATGTTCATAATTTTAAGTGGGTTTGGGATAACTACATAACATTTTCAAAAAAGTTTGGTAAGCACGATCTAAAACTCATGGTCGGTACCACTGCTGAGAAGTTTCAAGAAAACTGGGTATTTGCATCAAGGAAAAACGTTCCCGCCGATGAAGATCTATGGTATATAGATAATGGTGATGCAAATTCCTCGCAAAACGGGGGTTCAGGAGATATATGGACAAGAAATTCATATATGAGTAGGCTTAACTACGGATTTGATGAGCGTTATCTTTTAACTGCAACCCTAAGGCGCGATGGAAGCTCGCGTTTCCCCGTGAAAAATAGATGGGGAACTTTTCCATCAGTTGGTTTAGCTTGGAATATCAATAAAGAAGGTTTTATGAAGACAGTTTCTCTTTTTGATATTCTCCGTGTACGTGCAAGCTGGGGTATAGTTGGAAATGATCAAATATCTACCGATGCTTATACTACAACAGTTTTATCAAACCTAGCATACCCTTTTAACGGAAGTGGTTCAACGGCCTCAAATGGAAGTCAAATTAACCAAATTAAAGACCCAAATATAAAATGGGAAAGTACCACTGAATATGACTTTGCTCTTGAATTTGGAATTTTAAAGAATAGACTTTCTGGTGAGATAAACTATTACAACAAGAAAGTTGACAATGCTCTCATCAACATAAATATACCTTCTACTGTAGGCGATGCCGATCATCAAATTCTTACAAACGCTACTTCAATACAAAATAAAGGAATAGAATTTATGCTAAACTGGAAACATAGCATAAATAAAAATCTATCCTATAATATTGGAGTAAATGTTACACTAAACAAAAACCAAGTAGTCGGGTTGAATGGCGGGGAACCAATTTGGGGTGGTAACATTGGTGCAGCACAAGGTTATGTAACTTATACAAGCAATAACCATGCAATCGGTAGTTTCTACGTTCTAAAAGTCCTTGGTGTTTTCCAAACCGATCAAGAAGTATTGGATTACAAAAACTCTGGCGGAATTATAGTCCAACCCACTGCAAAGCCTGGAGAATTTAAGTACTGGGATAAAAATGATGATGGAAAAATTGATGATAACGATCGATACTTTGCAGGATCTTATCAACCTAAAGCTTATATGGGGCTAAATGTTGGAGTAAACTACAAGAAATGGGATTTCAGCATGGATGTATACGGTAACGTAGGAAACCAAGTATACAACGGGAAAAGAGCTATAAGAATAAATGGAAAGGATAACATTGAATCTGAACTAGTTTATAATCGTTGGAACGGTCCATCAAATCCAAGTCAAACACAACCTGGGGCTAACACTGGAAACCTATTAGCTTCTGATTACTTCATTGAATCAGGTGATTTTTTAAGAATAAATAATATCACAATTGGTTACACACTACCTGAGACTCTATTGAAAAAAGCAAAGATCAGTAGCTCTCGGATTTTTATCACATCTCAGAACTTACTTACACTTAAAAAGTATTCAGGTTTCACGTCAGAACTACCTGGAGGACCACTTGATTCTGGTATAGAGCTAAACACCTACCCTACTTCAAGGACATTTGCCCTAGGAATAAATCTTACTTTTTAACCTTTAAATCGATTGAACTATGAAATCAATATATATAACATTAATAACAATTCTAGTTCTGACTTCTTGCTCAGACTCGTTCTTGGATGTTCCGGTTCAAGGTGGTGCAACTACTGACTCTGATCCTGATCTTGCTCAAAAGTTAGTAACAGGAGCATATCATAGTCTACTACAAGGTGACTCTTGGGGATCAGGCGATGTTCACGGATTTGCATTTATATCAGTAACAAATATTGCCTCTGATGATGCAGATAAAGGAAGTACAGTTGATGATCAAAAGGTTCCTGTTGGAGATATTGATGATTTTACACTTACAGCAACAAACAAATTTGCAGAAACATTATGGAGCGGACATTACAACTCTATTGGAACAGTTAATCAGGCATTACTTGCTTTAAAAACTGCAAATATCGACGATCAAACTAAAACTAGGTTAATAGGTGAAATGAAATTTTTGAGAGGTTACCTATACTTCAACCTTGTAAGAATGTTTGGAGATGTACCATTGATTTTACGTGTTCCAAAGGATCAACAAGATGCTAACAGCGATCCTACCTTCCAAACACGTGCAAGTAAGACTATTGTTTATGATACTATTTGTGCTGATTTACAGTATGCTGTTGATAACCTTCCAATTAAAGCACAATACACTGCAGGACATGCAAATAAAGGAGCAGCTGAATCGATGTTGGCAAAAGTTTATATGTACCGTGGTAATTGGCAAAAGGTATATGATCTTACCCAAGATGTAATTGGATCTGTTCAGTATGGACTTGTCGATTATAGTACACTTTGGCGACAAGTTGGCGATAATTGTCGGGAATCTATCTTCGAAATTGAAACTGGTTCGTACAATAATTCAAACCTTGGAGTATCAAATTATACTGTTTGTCAGGGTATTAGAGTTGGAGGAATGGGTGGATGGAATGACCTTGGATGGGGTTTCTGTACTCCTACTACCGACCTTATTAATGCCTATGAAGCAGGTGATAAACGAAAAGATGCAACCATAATTTTTATTGATAATTCAGGTACACACAAAGGAACTGTGCTATGGGATGGTTTTAGGGTTCCAAGCAAAGATTCTGTTCAAAATTTATACTACAATTATAAAGCATATACCAGTGCTACCAAGGAAACTTATGTTAATTCAAGTGATAAGGATAGACCAAAGAACATAAAAATTCTTCGATACGCCGACGTACTTCTAATGAATGCAGAGGCTTCTTACCATGTTGGAGGTGATGTTGCTACACCAATGCATTTAATTCGCCAACGGGCAGGCTTAGGAGATGTTGCACTAACATTAGACAATATTTGGAAAGAACGTAGGCTAGAACTAGCCCTAGAACACGATAGATTCTGGGATTTAGTTCGACAAGGAAGAGCGGCTCAAGTTTTACAAGCTGCAGGAAAAGATTTTGTTGAAGGGGTTAATGAGCTACTTCCTATTCCAAACTCACAAATCTTACTAAGTGGCGGTAAGCTTACCCAAAATTTTGGCTATTGATTCATAACCTAAATAATTACCAATGAAATTTTATTTCAAGAACAATAATTCTAACCTTTAAACAATTATCGTATGAAAAAATTCACAAAAACATCATTATTCTTAGCTTCAGCAATGTTAATGCTAGGAATGGTTGCTATTAATTCATGTAAGGATGATGACAACACTCTTCCAAAAATTAATGGCTATAATAACTCTAACGAGGTTGCTGCTACCTACCTCAAAGCACACTGGACCTTTGATAATACCTACAACGAAGCAATTTCTTCAACTGCTCCAACAAATGAGTATGGTACCTATGGTTTTGAAACTGGACAAATTGGTAGTGCTTTAAAACTTACTGCCGGTGCAGTAGTATACCCAAGTATTGCTAATATCAACACAGCAAATGCTTTAAACAATTTCTCTGTTAGTCTATGGGTAAAAACATCAGGTAACAAAGGAACTGCTTACTCAGGATTTACAGCATTTTTCGGACTTATCCCAACTGGTGTTACCGATATTTGGGGTGATATTATGGCTTGTGCTGAAACATCACGCCACCTTCCTTCATCAGATACTCTTGAACTAAAGAGCTTACTAAATACTCACCCTGTTGGTGGTGGTAATAGCTTGCAAGATAACGTAGCACAACTAAGTGATGCTGGTAATGGTGCTTGGTTTATGGGAGCAAATGATTGGTCGCATTATGTAATGACATGGAATGCTTCTACTCACCAGTTTCTACTTTATGGAAACGCTGTTTCCTGCGGTGCTTGGAATGATAGAGGCACAACTGCTGAACTAATCATGGCTGTTCCAGTTCAACCAGTATTTGGAAGCCTTGCATCAAGTGATATAGGATTTGCTGGTGCTCCAGCACAACAAACATGGGCACCATGGGCTCGTGCATCAATTGATGATGTTAGGGTATTTAATACAACTCTTTCACAGGCTGAAGTTACTGCTTTATATAACCTAGGTCTTGCAGGTAGATAATTGTATATAACTAAGCCTATTATTCAAAAATAATCAAAATAGTTTTTCTCATATACTTTGATTATAGATTGACTAGATAAAAGGGCTTAGAGAATTTCTAAGCCCTTTTAATCAAATAAAATAAAAATGAAAAGAAGTAGTTACAGAAAAAGGAGTTATCCAAATTCCGGGTTGGTACTATTTGGATCAATAATAATTTTATTGGTTTCAATTGTTTCGTGTAAGAAAGACGAAACAACACCCTCCCCTGAGGAATTTTATATTAAAAAGATTTATGTCAACAATCAAACAGGAACTTACGATTTCTATAATACTTCACTTTCTGTTGATTGTCAAATTATCTTCTCTGCACCTGTTGATACTTCAAGCGTTCGGAAATCAATTATCTTTTCAACAAAAGGGGGTATAACACTACCTTTAAACATATCGTATGAAAAAAAGGATAGTGTAATACGACTTCAAACTAAATCGCAGCTAAATCCACTATCGAGATACAATTTATCAATAAAAACGGCACTTGGATCAAAGCGTGGAAACTCACTTAACGGTGAGTGCAAAGTAAAAATTATCACTCAAATTGACAGTACCGATAAATTTCCTCGAATTAGCGACAATGAATTGTTAACAAAGATTCAACAATTTACTTTCAAATATTTCTACGATTATGCTCACCCCTCATGCGGAATGGCAAGGGAAAGAAATACATCAGGAGATGTAGTTACAACTGGCGGTTCCGGTTTTGGAGTAATGGCTTTAATAGTTGGGATTGAACGTGGTTTTATTACTCGAAGCCAAGGAATAGTCAGATTGGACAAAATTTTAACATTCCTCGAAACCTGCGATCGCTTTCACGGCGCTTGGCCACACTGGCTAAATGGTGTAACCGGTAAAACTGTACCTTTTACCCAGTACGATGATGGTGGTGATTTAGTCGAAACATCGTATATGGTTCAAGGTTTAATCACCATGCGCCAGTACTTAAATTCAGGCGATGCAACAGAAAATGCTTTAATAAGCAGAATTAATTCTCTTTGCAATGCCGTTGAATACGATTGGTTCCGAAACGGTGGACAAAACTCCCTTTTCTGGCATTGGTCATCGACTTATGGTTGGCAAATGAACTTTAGAATTGAGGGTTATAATGAAACATTAATAACCTATGTAATAGCGTCAACTTCAACTACGCACCCTATTACAAAAGAAGTTTACCAGCAAGGATATGCTCGAAGCGGAGCAATTGTAAACGGAAATTCATACTATGGTATTAAACTTCCACTTGGCGAACCCTATGGTGGACCGTTATTCTTTAGTCAATACACTTACCTTGGACTCGATCCAAGAAATTTAAGCGATATATACGCTAATTACTGGGAGCAGAATGTAAACCATTCGCTCATCAATTTTACTTATTGTAAAACAAACCAAAGAAACTATATGGGCTATAGCGAGGATTGCTGGGGATTAACAGCAAGTGATAATCCATGGGGCTATAGCGCACATTCACCAACTAACGATTTGGGTGTAATTTCACCAACTGCTGCAGTTTCAGCAATTGCCTTTACTCCAACACAATCATTGAATGCAATTCGTTTCTTCTATTACACACTTGGTGATAAACTCTGGGGTGATTGTGGTTTCTATGATGCTTTTGATATAAACGAAACTTGGTGGGCATCATCATATTTATCAATCGATCAAGGACCTGAAATTTGTATGATCGAGAACTATCGAACTGCGCTACTCTGGAATCTATTTATGTCGGCTCCAGAAGTTCAAGCAGGTCTTACAAAGCTTGGTTTTAGCTACAAGTAAACCAAGCAAAACTTTGGAATTGAAATCAATTTAAGTCAACATATACAGCAAATTAGAAAGAAAATCAGCTAGAAATGAAAAAACTAACCCTAATCCTTTTTACTAGTTTGATTTTGTTCGGGATATCCTGTAGTAAACTGAATAATAGGAGTATTGATAAAATTGACATAAAAGTCGATTCAGTACTTTCACTAATGACTCTTGATGAAAAAATAGGTCAACTCAATTTGGTTGCTGGTAATATGGATCAAACAGGACCAAATACCAATAAGGAATACGAAAAAGATATTAAGGATGGACGAGTAGGTGCAATTTTTAATGTGTTTGGTGTCGATAATATACGAAAACTTCAAGAGCTTGCTGTAAACAATACACGCTTAAGAATACCTTTACTTTTTGGTTATGATGTAATTCATGGGTTCAAAACCATTTTCCCTATTCCACTTGCTGAAGCATGTAGTTGGAATTTGGAATCAATAGAAAACTCTGCCCGTTTAGCCGCAAAAGAGGCAACCGCCAATGGGCTAAACTGGACCTTTGATCCAATGGTCGATATTGCTCGCGATCCACGCTGGGGAAGAGTTGCCGAGGGGTCGGGGGAAGATACCTACTTAGGTTCATTAATTGCCAAAGCAAAAGTAAAAGGGTTTCAAGGTGATAACCTGAACGATCCTTATACAATAGCTGCTTGCGTAAAGCATTTTGCTGCTTACGGCGCACCTTTCGGGGGAAGGGAATACAACACCGTTGATATGTCCGAAAGGGTATTTCGCGAAACCTATCTCCCACCCTATAAAGCAGCTATTGATGCTGGCGTTGCTACAGTAATGAGTTCTTTTAATGAGATTGATGGCGTTCCATGCACAGGCAATAAACAACTTCTAACAAAGATATTACGAAACGATTGGGGATTTGACGGTTTTGTAGTTTCCGATTTCACCTCGGTGAAGGAACTTGTAAACCATGGGTATGCATCGGATGAAAAGAACTCGGGAGAACTAGCGCTAAATGCTGGCCTAGATATGGACATGATGAGCAATGTTTACTCAAACTATCTCAAAAAACTGCTTGATGAGGGCAAAGTAACAGAAAAGCAAATCAATGAATCGGTAAAAAGAGTTCTAAAACTGAAATTTAAACTAGGCCTATTTGCGAACCCTTACCTACGAATAGATGATCAAAAAGAAAAGGAGATTACTTTCTCAAAAGAGATGATGAACCAGGCTCTTTCTTCTGCAAAAAAATCAATTGTATTACTACAAAACAATGATTATAAAGGAAAAAAACTTCTTCCTTTAAGTAAATCCATTAAACGCATTGCCTTAATTGGTCCATTAGCTAATAATAAAGTAGATCTATTAGGTTGTTGGAATGCCCAAGGAGATGCCTCTAAAGTAATTACAATCCTTGAAGGACTGAAAGCCAATAACCCAAATGCAATTATTGAATATGCCAAAGGTGCCGATTTCGTTGGAACCGATGAATCGGGATTTAACTTGGCTAAAAACCTTGCTTTAAAATCTGACATCATAATTTGCGCTATTGGTGAAAGCATCGAACAAAATGGTGAAGCTGCGAGTCGTTCTGACATTGGGCTACCTGGGGTTCAACAAAAGCTAATGGAAGAGCTTGCTAAAACCGGAAAACCAATTATTGCTGTTGTTATGGCTGGCAGGCCACTAACTATTGAATGGCTTTCGAAGAATATTCCATCGATATTATTTGCTGGACATCTTGGGACAATGGCAGGAAAAGCTATTGCCGAAGTGCTCTATGGCGATTATAACCCCTCAGGAAAACTTGTAATGACTTTCCCACGAAACATTGGCCAAATTCCAATATTCTACAATGCTAAGAACACCGGACGACCATTTATTGCAAATGATCCTTACACCACAAGATATATTGATTCACCCAATGAACCTCTATACCCATTTGGTTACGGTTTAAGCTACACCTCTTTTACCTACACTGATTTAAGGCTGAGCAAATCATCAATAAACCATAACGATACGCTAAAAATCACCTTTTCAATAAAAAACATTGGAAAATTTGAAGGGGAAGAAACAGCGCAGCTATACATCAGAGATTTGGTTGGAAGCGTTACTCGTCCAGTAAAGGAACTTAAAGGTTTTAAGAAGGTATTTCTTAAACCAGAAGAACAAAAAGAGGTTTCGTTCACAATTACTCAAAACGACCTGAGATTTTACGATGCTAACATGAACTTCGTTGCAGAACCGGGAAAATTCAAAGTTTTTGTTGGAGGAAACTCTATGGATTTGATTGATAGTAATTTCGAACTACTTAACTAGATTAAACAATTATGAAAAACAAAATATTAATTGCGAGCGGATTACTTTTATTAGGAAGTTGCAATTCTACAACAACAATCAAAACCGAGCATAAATCTATCAATCCAAAGGATAAAGAAATATTTATTAGCGACCTCAAGCAACGTACATTCAATTTCTTTTGGGACCTGGCCGATAAAACGACCTATCAAATACCCGATCGATACCCGAATGAAACCTTTGCAAGTATTGCCGCTACAGGTTTTGGGCTATCAACCTATCTAATTGGTATTGAAAACAAATATATTACAAGGGATCAAGGTGCTGAAAGGGTTTTAAAGACTCTCAGATGGCTAAATAATTCCGTTCAAAGTCCAAACAAAACAAATACAACCGGATACAAGGGTTTTTATTATCATTTTCTCACAAATAATGAAGGGTTTAGGTTTAAGGATGTAGAGCTTTCTACCGTTGATACCGGCCTATTAATGGCCGGTATCCTTTCTTGTCAGTCATATTTTGATGGCAACAATGATCAAGAGAAAGAAATTCGTGATCTTGCCGATAAGCTGTACCTAAGGGTTGAATGGGACTGGGCAATGAATGGGCAAAAGGTTATGACAATGGGTTGGCATCCCGAAAGTGGTTTTATTGATTGCAATTGGATTGGCTACACCGAGGCAATGGTTCTTGAAATACTTGCATTGGGCTCTCCTACCCACCCTATAGCTGATGATGCTTGGAGTTCATGGTGTAAAACCTACAAATGGGCCGATTTTTATGGCTATGATCACGTAAACTTTGAATCTCTCTTTGGTCATCAGTATTCACAAATGTTCATTGATTTTAGAGGAATTCAAGATCCTTATATGCAAGCAAAGTATATTGATTACTTTGAAAACTCTCGTCGTGCTACTCTATCAAATAGAGCATATTGCATTAAAAACCCCGAAAACTTTAATGCATATTCCGATACTATTTGGGGTTTAACAGCTTGCGATGGACCTGCTGACACAACCATTTCATTTAAAAATAAAAATGTTCTCATTAGAACCTATACTGCAAGAGGAGCCTCTGTTCAGTATATTGTTGATGATGGTACCATTGCGCCTACTGCTGCTGGAGGTTCAATTCCATTTGCACCGGAGGAATGTATATCAGCGCTAATAGCAATGAAAAACACTTATGGAAATGCTCTTTATAGCCAATACGGTTTTAAAGATTCCTTTAATCCATCATTCATTACTAAGAAATACCCCAATGGATGGTTCGATAAGGATTATCTGGGAATAGACCAAGGACCAATTGTTATCCAGCTGGAAAATTATCAAACCGGGTTAATTTGGAACCTGATGAAAAAGAATAAGTACGTTGTGAATGGACTTAAAAGAGCAGGTTTTAAGGGTGGTTGGTTAGGAGATTAATCTGTCATTCCTGCGTATGCAGGAATCTAATTTACTCTTAGATTCTAGGACTTGGCCCGGAACCAAGTTAACGAGTTCGACAAAGCCAATGACAAGAACGCTTGACTTATATATTCTGCAAATAAGTGATTTATATTATTCTATAACTATGAATATGCTTCAACGAAAAATATATACGCTTTTTTTATTCTTTTTTTTAATTCAAACATATGGTTTTGCCCAAGCCAAAACTCTCGATTCATTTGAAAATAAGGATGGATGGAACTTCATAAAATCTGATGGTGTAAACGTCAGTCTTACTAACGAGAAAGGGATTACAGGCAATGCGATTCGTTTCGATTACGATTTTACAAAAGGAACTGGCTATGGTGGTATTCAAAAGTTTTTTCCCATTGATTTACCCGATAACTATGAGTTTACGTTCTACTTAAAAGCTGAATCACCCTCTAATAACCTTGAAATTAAGTTTGTTGATAGTACAGGAAATAATGTTTGGTGGGTTATTAACCGAAACTACGATTTTCCAAAGGAATGGAAGAAAATCCGTATTAAGAAAAGGCATATCTCATTTGCATGGGGACCAACAAATGATCAGAATCTAAAACGGATCGATCGAATTGAGTTCACCATCTCATCGTCTGTTGGAGGCAAGGGAACTATTTGGATTGATGATCTTAGATTTGAACCGCTTAAGCCTGAAAACAACAATTATCCTCAACCGCAAATCTCTGCATCGTCAGAATTAAAGGGTCATTCGGAAAATCTAATTAACGATAGTTCAAATCAAACCTATTGGCAAAGCAAAGGGAATAAGAGTGAGTCCCTTTTAATCGACTTTAACAGTAGACGTGAGTTTGGCGGATTACAAATTTATTGGCTAAAGGGATTAGCGCCTAAAACTTTTGATATTCTGCTTTCAGAGGATGGAAAGAGTTGGGAAAGCGTTTATTCGGTAAAGGCTAATCAAAGCGAAAGAAGTTTTATCCGGTTACCCGAAGTTGAAGCAAATTTTGTAAAAATCAAACTAATTGAAAGTTCATCTAATAAAGGCTTTGGAGTTGATGAAATCAAATTCCTTGATGTCAAAAGTTCGCTTACAAAGAATGACTTTCTGATCTATGTTGCAAAGAATTCAAAAGTTGGTGATTACCCAAGATACTTTTTAGAGCAAGCATCATATTGGACTATTTCGGGGGTAAATAATGATGTAAAAGAGGCGCTACTCAACGAGGATGGCATGGTTGAAGTGGATAAAGCAAAGTTCTCTATTGAACCGATGATAAAGGTTAGCGACACGTTATACCATTGGAATAATGTAAAATCAACACAATCGCTAGGCTTTTCTAATAATGGGGTTTTTAACTTTCTACCATCTGTTTCCTGGCAATGCAGCAATCTAAAGTTTACAACAAGCATTACATCAAATGGCGAAGCCAATAAAAGTTCAAAGCTGAATATTCGTTATTCTTTCGAGAATAACTCAAATCAAGCAAAAGACATTGAGTTCTATCTTCTTGTTCGACCCTATCAGGTAAATCCATACTACCAATTTCTAAATCTGGCAGGTGGTGTGGGAAAGATAGGCTCGATTAAGGAGACTGACGATCAAACCATTGCCATTGATGATAAGATAATTCTATCTCAGAATAAATTTGATTCATTCAGCACTACCAGCTTTGATGCTGGAAACATTGTCGATTTTATTAGGGATGGTAATCTGCCTCGAAGCAAATTAGCTACAGATCAGAATGGTTTAGCTAATGGCGTTATAAAGTACAAACTTCATCTAAACCCAAACAAGAAAACCGAATTTTATGTGGTTGTTCCTTTCTATCAATGGGAAGACCTAAAATTCAACTTCAACAGTATTTCTGTTGATTTTAATAAATCGGTTAATTTCTGGAGCAGCAAGGTTAACCACATCAAATTTAATCTGCCCGAATCGGCAAATCGAATCGTAAACACATACAAAGCGAATCTTGCATATATTCTAATCAATCGTGATAAATCGGGCATTCAACCCGGATCGCGCTCTTACGAGCGCAGCTGGATTCGCGATGGTGCTTTAACATCATCAGCTCTACTAAAGTCTGGAATTGTTCAAGAGGTTAAGGATTTTATCAATTGGTACTCCGATAATCTTTTTGAGAACGGGAAAGTGCCATGCGTAGTTGATCACCGTGGTCCCGATCCAGTTCCCGAAAACGATAGTCATGGTGAGTTTATCTACCTAATCCGTGAGTATTTCAACTTCACAAAGGATACAGCCTTTCTAAAATCGAAAAACAAGTACGTTCTAAAAGCAGTAAACTACATCGAATCATTGATCGCAGAACGATCTACTGATCATTTCAAAAACGGGAACGACAGCGTTCGTTCATACTACGGTTTAGTTCCCGAATCGATTAGCCACGAGGGCTATTCTGCAAAACCTATGCACTCCTATTGGGACGATTTCTTTATAATGAAGGGATTAAAAGACGCAACCGAAATTCAAAGAATTCTTGGTGAAACATCAAACTATGAAAGGGTAAAGAAGATCCGTGATACATTCAAAGATAACCTTTATAGCTCTTTGCAATTGGCAATGAAAATCCGTAAGATTGATTACATTCCTGGGTGCGTTGAACTGGGTGATTTTGATGCTACTTCCACAACAATTGCGCTAACTCCCTGTAACGAACTGATTAACTTACCAAAACCTCAGGTTTACAATACTTTCGATAAATACTACGAATTCTTCAAAAACCGCAGGGATAACAAAGTCGATTGGGTTAACTATACTCCTTACGAAAACAGGTTGATTGGTTCATTTATCATGCTCGATGAGCCTGAACGAGCACATGAGCTAATCCAATTCTTCCTCAACGATCAGCGCCCTCAGGGTTGGCGCCATTGGGCAGAAGTGGTTTGGAAGGATTACAGAACACCTCGCTACATAGGCGATATGCCGCATACTTGGGTTGGTAGCGACTTTATTAATGCTATCAGAGCCATGTTTGTGTACGAGAATGAATACAATCAAACTCTTGTTCTTGGAGCAGCACTTTATCAGGATTGGATTGATTCGCCACAGGGGATGTCCATTGAAAACCTTCCAACCTATTATGGTGAAATCTCATATTCGATAAAAAAAGAAGAAAACAGCTATAAATTCTCTATTTCAGGAGATGTTAAACTTCCTGTAAACGGTATTATAATAAAGAACTTTAATGGATCGAAGCTGCCTGTAAAGGTTACCATTAATGGGGCTGAATCTAAGGATTTTAACAAAAAGGAGATATCGGTAAAGGTGTTTCCTACAGAGGTTATAATTACATATTAGCGAATATTAATATGAAAGATTTAACCACAAAGGACACAAAGTACTCACAAAGTAATCTTAGCGAACTTTGCGTGAAACTCTTTCAAAAAAAGATTCAAAGTATTCAAAATGGAAAACATAGCAGATAAAGTAAAGACCGAAGATCGTATTCACTTCTCTCAATTAGCCGCATACGGTGCAGGAGGAATAATTCCTATTGCACTTTTCAATATTGCAGGAATACTTGTAGGGTTGATGGGCAATATTAGCCTTGGGCTAAGCGCATTTTGGCTAGGGTTTATACTAATTATCCCAAGATTATGGGATGCTATCTCGGACCCCATCATTGGTCACTTATCCGATAATGCCCGAACCCGCTGGGGGCGTCGTCGTCCATTCCTATTAATTGGAGGCTTACTTACTGCCCTATTTTTTGTGGTGATGTGGTGGATTCCAAAAGGGGAAATGGTTCGTGCTTGGTTTCCTTCAGAGTCGGGATTTCATGCTTTCCAACTTGTATATATTCTTATTACACTTTTACTGTTCTTCACTTCGGTAAATATTTTTGAAATTCCTCATGGTTCTCTTGGAATGGAGATGACCACCGATTACCATGATCGTACTAGATTGTTCAGCGCAAAAAGTTTTGTTGGAAACCTATTTGCCATGAGTACACCTTGGCTCTTTGCCCTTGCTAGTTTAGAGATTTTCAAGGGTACAGGAGGCAACGAGGCCGATGGTATGCGCTATGTTTCTCTGATGATCGCAGCAGTCCTTGTTCCTCTAACCTTTTGGATGTTTTTTAAACTTCGCGAACCCGGTTTTGTAAAGGCTGCCAAGCATGAGAAAACTGATTTCTGGCGTGACATGAAGAAGGTTGCCACCAACAAGAATTTTGTAATGCTTACGCTAACAATCTTCACCCTGGCAATGGGATTCAACTTTGTGCAACTTCTGGGCTCCTATATTCCTATTTTTTATGTTTTTGGAGGCGATAAGGTTGCTGGTGCAACCATTTTGGGTATCAATGGAACAGTATGGGCGATAACAGGTGTATTGGCCGTTTTTCCACTAAATATAATAAGCCCTAAACTTGGAAAACGAAATACTCTCATTATTTCGATTGTATTGATGTGCCTTGCTCAGTTTTCAAAGATTTTCTGTTACAATCCTGCCTACCCTTATTTAATAGTTATTCCAACTATTCTGCTTTCAGCAGGTATGCTATTCTTCTTCACCCTTGGATCATCGATGGTTGGCGATATTTGCGATGAAGACGAGCTTAAAACGGGTTATCGCGCCGAGGGTAGCTTCTACTCAATTTTCTGGTGGTTTATTAAAATGGGAACTGCTTTTGCCAGTTTTGTAGCAGGTGCGCTAATTGTTCTAACCATGTTTGATGAGACCCAAGTTATTAAAGTTGATAGTTTACAAGGAAGCGTAAAAGAACTTCATAGTAAGGTTCAATACTGGAAAGGCTACCAGGGAACTGTAAACTCAGATTGGATTACTAATGCAAAAGCTCAATCTACCGAATCACTTAAAGAATCGAATGAATACCTTATCTACCTTGAGCGGGAAAGCAAAAAAAATCAGGATGAGGACAATCAATACCTACCAGAATATGCATCTAACAGAAAAACATTACTGTTAGGAGCTATAGATTCTACAAAGCTTGCAATTACAGGACTTGAGAATATTCAAACTCAACTCAACAAATCGGAATCTAGCGACTCTTTAGTAAAAGCCGCAATTCCTTTAATCATCAACATAAAACTAGAAAAAGCAAGGATACACTCTTTTGAGCTGAAATCACACCTTCAGGCAAAAGCTGTAAAATCAAAGAATAGCAAAGAACATTATCAGGAAATTCTCCAAAAAATAATAGGAATCAACAATAGTATCTTTGCAATGACTACAAAGTCTTCACTAAATGATCTTGACCAGGAGCTGAGTGCTATTCAAAGCCAGTCTATTTCGTTGACTAGACAAACTCCATATACGCTACTAATGATGCGTATTGTAGAGATTGGATTGCCAATCCTGTTGAGCTTGATTTCAATATTTTTTGTACTGAAATACAGTTTAACAGAAAAAAGATCAATGGAGATAAAGAACCTGCTTAAACAGCGAGGCTTGGAGCATGCGAACTAACAAATGAACTGTTAATATTATAATAAGTTGATTAAACCACAAAGTATGACAAAGGAGACTCAAAGAACACAAAGCATTGACCTTTCTTAGTGTTCTTAGTAAAATACTTTGTGCTCTTAGTGGTCATAAATTTTAATAAGATAATTTTTCAAGATGAGATTTAGCGTTGAAGGCAGTAATTTTTATTTAGACGGAAAGAAAATCTTCCTTAATTCAGGAGAGATCCACTATTTCAGGATCAAGAGAGAGCTTTGGAGCAAGCATTTGCTAGCCCTTAAGGAAGCCGGATTGACAACCGTAAGCACTTATGTACCGTGGGCATGGCATGAGTCGGTTGAGGGTGTATTTGACTTTAGTGGTACATCTTGCCCAGAGTGCGATCTGCTTGGTTGGCTCGAAAAGTGCAAAGAACTTGGTTTAAATTGTATAGTTAAACCTGGGCCATTTATCCTTGCCGAATTCCGTGGGGCTGGCTTACCCGATTGGTTTATGGATAAGTATGGTAACGAGGTTAAGATGCGCAATAGCAAAGGCGAAATTGTTGCTAGCGATGGCGTTAGCCTTTTTCATGAAAAATACCTAGAAAAAGTTACTAAATGGTACGATCAGATAATACCCTTGATCAGCAAGCATGAGATTTCTGCTGGTGGACCTATTATCATGATGCAGATTTGCAACGAGATTGGCGTTTTCTCGTGGTTGGCTCATCAGGCTGATTATTGCAAACCAGCGAAGGATCGCTTTATCGCATATCTCTCAAAAAAATTCAAGTCTATTGATGAAGTGAATACCCTTTGGGGAACAAACTTCAAGGACTTTTCATCGGTTGAACTTCCACCTGATGGAAGAAATCCCTTTGAGTCAAAGGGTGACCGTGGGCGTGACTACGAATGGCATTGTTTCTGGCGAACCTACTACGGCGATTATCTCCGAATGCTATCGAAAATGGCAAGGGATAGAGGTGTTACCGTTCCGATGTACCACAACCTCCCTGGTTGGATTTACGGAAGTGGCTACGAATTCCCTGTAAACATTACAATGTACGAGGATCTGTTTGGAGATAAAAGCGACATCATCTTCGGTGTTGATCATATCCCTGAATACCTATCGTACCGAAATATGCACGACGATCGCATAATCAACGATATTACCCATGCAATGCAGGGCAACAAGCCGCTTTTTGCGGCTGAATTCCAATGTGGTTCGCGCGAGCATCATGTGGTTACAAACCCACGTGAGATGGAACTCTTCTATAAGGCAAGTGTTGCCAATGGTTTAGTTGGATGGAATTACTATATGTTTTCGCAGGGACGTAATCCAAGGCACAAAGGCTATTCTGGCGATACATTTTACTGGTTCAACCCTTTAACACCCGAAGGTGAGCGCACTAGCGCATTCTCACTGGTTAAAAGGATGAGCAAGCTAATCAACACTTCTGAAGATATTATAGTTAATGCAAAGCGTAAAGCCGAGGTTTGCGTACTTTTCTACCCACCATACTATGCAACAGAACTTGAAAGACCTGTAGATTGTAGATTTGATCTTCAGTTCAACTATGCAGCAATTCGTCGGTCTGCCTACTTCGATGGACTCCTAAAAGTGCTACAAATCCTCAACATCGATTACGATATGGTTGATCTGAGCAAAGCATCTGCCAATACGTTGAAGCAATACAAGCAGGTTTGGGCATTTTGCACCGATGAGATGAATGCAAAAGATCAGCAAACCATTGTGGATTATATAAAGCAAGGAGGGAATACGGTTATATACCCTTACCTCCCCGACCGCGAGATGTCGCAGAAAACTTGTACAATCCTTCGCGATGCTATCAACGTACTTCCCTCAGGAAAAGATACCATCGACTCACCTTTGGTTGATGTATTCAATCATTTGGACATTAAATGCTCAAACCCACAAATCACTTATTCCCCAGAATCATTAAAAGATGCTGAGGTTATTGCTCGTACAATAAAAGGCAACGTATGTGGGTTTAGCAAAACCATTGGAAAAGGTATGGTAATGCATCTTGGAACATGGATTGGATTTGATACCGAGGGTCACAAACCCGTTTACAAGGCATTCCTCGATAAATCGGATGCAAAGCTTCAGCAGGCCTCTGCAAGCAGCGATTATATTGCCGTCCGGGAACGATTTACAGATGATAACAAGGCAATCCTATACATTTCTAACTATTACAATGAGGAGCAGGTTGGTAAAATTACCTACACGCACCCCGAAACCAATGAATCTATATCCATACCATACACCCAGAAAGAGATGCTTTGGCCACCGCTTTACGCTGTGCTAAGCCCAATTTGCCTTAACATTACTGATAATCTAAAGATTTTACATTGTACATCCGACATTCTAAACATCGAAAAAACCGAGAATCAAATCAACATAACCCTTTATGGTGATAGAGATTTAGTAGGCGAACTTGTTCTGGAAGGTACTGGGGTTAAAAGCGTTAATCGCGCTTTTATTAAGGGAGAAGTGCAAGATATAATTCGTGATGGTAAAAGAGTTGCAATTGTTTATAATCACAAGCACAAGGAAGAGATGGTGCTAAATATTAAATTGAGCTAGGAAATGATTATTAGTAACTCAAAGGGATTATCAATAGGTCTTCTAGAAAACGGTTCGATTAAGGCAATCGAGGTTGAGCCAATACGAGTTAGCCTTAAACCGACTACTGTTTACTCAAAGTTTGGTGCAAATATTTTTATAAGGGTTTTCCCTTCCTATCATTCCTGCGAAGGCAGGAATCTAGAAACATCCTTACATAAAGACTATATTCCAATTTTCGGACCTGAAAGTAAAAGTAGTTTTGAAGTTTCTCAAAATTCCTTAGTTGCAAAAGGTGAATGGAATGGTTTAAAGTATCAATGTACTCTTTGCCTATCGAATAAAAGCAATACATGGCAATGGAAAATAGATATTTTAAACAATACCAATAATGAAGCGGAGCTTGATCTAGTCTATTTGCAAGATATTGGATTAAAACCAACAGCCGAGAATTCAATAAACGAATACTACGTTAGCCAGTATCTCGAACGTTTAATTCTAGAAGATAAAAACTACGGCTCGGTTGTTTGCTGTCGTCAGAATATGAAAGGGCCAACGGGCAATCCTTGGGTAGTTCTTGCCTGTAAAAACTCCGCAAAATCGGCAAGTACTGATGGAATGCAGTTCTATGGCAGAACATACCGCGAAACAGGAATTCCTGAAGGGTTAACGGCCGTTACTCTAGGCGGAGAGTACGCTGGTGAATCATCGGTTGTTGCACTGCAAGAGAATCCTTTTAAACTAGCGGTAAATGAAAATCATACAACTATCTTCATTGGAAGTTTCCTAAACGATCATCCAAATGCAACATCAATTGAGGATTTGAAGAAACTACCCAAACTATTCAACGAGTTTGATGAGGTTAAATACTTAAGTGGAAAAAAGGTTTTCCCTCTTAAGAACATTTTCAACACATCGCCATTATTACCCGTTGAAGATTTAACAAAAGCTGAATTACAGCAATTTTTCGGTAAGGATTGGCGACACTGTGAAGAGGAAAATGGTCAATTGCTATCCTTCTTCTACAACCAAAACAGCCATGTCGTTTTAAGGGCTAAAGAAATTCTGGTTGATCGCCCACACGGACATATAATGCAGGCAAAGGCAGGTTTCACTCCTGATGAAAATATAGTATCAACAACATCTTACGCCTATGGCGTTTTCAATTCGCATTTAACGCAGGGAAACACAAACTTCAATATTCTCCTTTCTGTTTCATCAAATCAGTTCAACCTTACGACTGAAACTGGACAAAGAATATTTGTTGAACTTGATGGGCATAAATACCTTTTGGGCGTTCCCTCTGCTTTTGAAATAGGATTGAACTATTGTCGATGGATATACAAACACGGCGAATATTGCATTCAGGTTCGTACTTGGACATCAAAAAATAACCCTCAGGTAAATTTAGATATCAAAATATTAAACGGTGCAAATGCTAAGTTTTTAATAACTCATCATTTTGATGAGGGTAATGGTTGGAAGATAAATTTTGGACAGTCTTACAATGAATTCACTGCAAAACCAGCGATTGACTCCCTAATTACAAGCAAATTCAAAAATGCTCAATTCAGAATTTTAGTACAAAGTCCAAATTCATTCTATCCAGTTTATGAAGAAAATGAATCGGGTGCGCTTTTTATCCTTGACCTATTAAAAACAAACTATTTCTGTATTAGTTTCTTAGGTGAAGTCTGTCAAGCTAGTGATTTTGTAAAGATTAGTAATTCAGACGACCAATTGCAAGCTGACCTAAATGTTGCCCAAAAAGATTGGCAAGATTTATGCCTAAATCTTTCTTTTCAAAATGGAGATGAGAGTTCATCTGCTATACAAGAGGTTCTTCCATGGTTTGGGATGAATGCCATTACCCATTTTTTAACGCCGCACGGATTAGAACAATTTGGAGGTGCAGCCTGGGGAACCCGCGATGTATCGCAAGGACCAATCGACCTTCTACTCCATCTAGGTAAATATGATGCTGCAAAAAAAGTACTCTGCATAATTTTCTCTCATCAAAATCCTGATGGTGGCTGGCCTCAGTGGTGGATGTTCGATAGCTACACAAATATCCACGCTCATGAAGCGCATGGCGATATATTCTACTGGTGCATTATTGCCCTAAGTAGCTATATAAAAGTAACTGGAGATTTATCGATTCTTCAGGAGGTATTACCCTATTACCATGAAAAAGGGACAGATTTTGCTGATAAAACAACCCTGAGTGAGCATATTGAAAGGTTAATTGATATGATTGTTAAATCATTTATCAAAGGCACTTCATTAGTTCCTTATGGTGGTGGTGACTGGAACGATTCGTTACAGCCTGTTAGTAAACAGCTAGCCGAACGAATGATTTCGAGCTGGACCGTTGAGATGAACTACCAAGCGTTTAGCCAATACCAAAAAGTTTATGAACTTGCAGGTAATACTAAAAAGGCGGATGAACTAAGGGTAATCTCTGACAAAATCAAGAATGATTTTCAAAAATATCTTGTAAAGGATGGCGTTGTTGCAGGATATGGTTTAGTAGAAGATGACGGAAGTATCAGCGTTTTGCTTCACCCAAACGATAGTAAAACCAATATTCATTACAGCATTTTGCCTATGAATAGAGGAATCATTAGTGAAATATTTACTAAAGAGCAAGCACTCAACCATCAAGTACTTATTAATCGACATTTAAAAGGACCCGATGGTGCACGATTAATGGATCGCCCTCTGAAATATAATGGAGGAATTCAAACCTTCTTTCAACGTGCTGAAAGTAGTACTCATTTTGGCCGCGAAATTGGCTTGATGTACATTCACGAGCATATTCGCTACGCCGAATCGCAAGCAATCCTTGGGTATGCTGATGAATTTGTCAAAGCGCTTCGTCAGGCTAATCCTGTTGCATACCGCAATATTGTGAAATGCGGGGATATTCGTCAAGCGAACTGCTATTATAGTAGCTCCGATGTTATCTTCAAAAACCGTTACGATGCCGATGAAAACTATAACAAGATAAAATCGGGAGAATATACTCTTCGTGGAGGCTGGCGAGTATACTCCAGCGGACCAGGAATTTACATTGGTTTAATAGTATCAAGATTTATAGGTTTACGTACTGAATACGGGAATACAATATTTGACCCAGTTCTTCCATTCTCCTTAAATGGGTTTTCGGCTAGCCTTAACTACTTAGGCTATCCAATTACTTTCATATACAATGTAAAAGTGAGCAATTTTGGCCCAAAAGCTATTAAAATAAATGGTAAAGGGGTTAAATACTCAAACGAAGAAAATACTTATAGAAGAGGCGGAGCAATAATTCCTACAAGCGAATTAATTACAATGCTTAATCATAAAAAAAATATTATTCTTATTGATTTATAACTTTATTTTGTTTTCATGTTTTATGAGTGTTAAGTGTGTGGTTAAAATCGTTTAGGTAGAAATTATCTAAACGATTTTTTTTAAATCTGTTGCGGATTTGTTTTTTTAAAAGTTCTTTTTACCTATTTTTCATCGATTATTAATTGATAGTTTGATAACCAAAATAAACGAACAATATGGATATAAAATTCGATCTTGGTTTGGTTGACTACACCATAATGGGTGTATATTTCGTATTCGTACTGGGTATTGGATGGGCACTCAGAAAGTACATGAAAAATGCTAGCGCATTCCTCGAAGCAGGTCGCTCAATCCCTGCTTGGGTTGCTGGGTTAGCTTTCATCTCGACCAATCTTGGTGCTTTGGAAGTAATGGGGATGACCGGTTCCGGTGCAAAGTACGGGATGCTGACAACCCACTTCTACTGGGTTGGCGCTATTCCTGCAATGATTTTCCTTGCACTATTTATGATGCCATTCTACTATGGCTCAAAAGCAAGATCAGTACCTGAATATTTAAAATTGAGGTATGATGAGAAAACACGTGGGCTGAATGCAATCCTCTTTGCTGTAATGACTATTCTGGCATCAGGAATATCGATGTATGCATTAGCCCTATTGATGGAAACCGTTTTAGGCTGGAACTTCCACCTAAGCCTTATGCTATCCGCTATTATTGTGTTGGGCTATACGTATCTAGGTGGGCTTTCTTCGGCTATTTATAATGAGGTTTTACAATTCTTTATCATTGTAATTGGATTGCTTCCAATTGTATTTTTAAGTTTAAAACAAGTTGGTGGCTGGTCGGGATTAGAGCATAGTTTGGCACCAATAGTTTCTGCAAAAGGGTATGCTGCCGATACATTTACTTCAACATGGAAATATACAGGAAACGCAAAAGCAAACCCCCTTGGAGTTGAATGGTATGGCATTGCAGCCGGATTAGGCTTTGTTCTTTCTTTTGGCTACTGGTGTACAAATTTTTTGATCGTTCAACGTGCCATGGCTGCCGAGTCGATTAATGCAGCGCGAAAAACTCCATTGATTGGGGCTATCCCAAAAATGTTTATTCCTTTCCTTATAATTGTTCCTGGCGTTGTTGCTTTGGTTTTGATGAACGATCCCTCCTCTGGATTTTCAATTATGGTGAATGGAAAAGAAAATTATGACCTAACCATTATTATGCTGTTAAAGCAATACCTTCCCACAGGGGTATTAGGATTAGGTATTACAGCCCTCTTAGCATCTTTTATGTCGGGAATGGCAGGCAATGTATCGGCATTCAACACGGTTTGGACTTACGATATTTATCAAAGCTATATTCGTCCCGTAACAGGTAATAAAGAAGCCGATGATAAGCATTACCTAAAGGTAGGTCGATTAGCTACAATTTTTGGAGTGGTTGTAAGTATTGCTGCAGCATACCTTGCTGGATTGTTCGGTAATATAATGGACTTTCTTCAAACCATCTTCTCTATGATTAACGCCCCACTGTTCGCGGTTATATTCCTTGGTATGTTTTGGAAACGAACTACTGGTCATGCAGCGTTTACTGGTTTACTAGCAGGATTCTTAGTTGCATTATTACATCACGGACTAACCGTACCCGAAGGGGCAACTACTCTGGTTAAAGGTGGTTGGATTGGTGTGGTTCATACCTATCCTGTTGAGATGGCTCAGAACTTCTGGACTGCGATATTTGCTTTCACAACAAGCTCAGTTGTAACCGTTATTTTATCGTTAATTACTAAAAAGATTAAATCCGATGAAGAGCTCGTAGGATTAGTCTATTCAATGACTCCACGCACTAATGTAGTTGTTAAGGAGTGGTATAATCGCCCAGTTGTGCTTGCCTCAATTGTCGGTGTAATCTGTGTTATTTTAAGTATAATCTTTTGGTAGGAGGAAAAAATATGGGACTAGATATCAGAATTCCAATCGGATTAATCTTTACAATTTTTGGATTAATCATCAGTATTTATGGGCTATTCACCAACTCTAATACTGAAATGTATGCTAAATCATTATCAATTAACATCAACCTTATAATGGGTTTATTAATGCTAGTTTTTGGGACATTCATGCTTTTCTTTGCTAGAAAGAAAAAACAGGACTAAACTTTATCTTCTGACTAGTCCTAAATAACCGTTACAGGTTATAGGACAAAAATAGAAAGATTATTAGATAGCTGCAAGGTTAACCTTGCAGCTATCTTTGTTTTTATAGTTTCTGATTTTCACCTTTTGCTGTTGAT
>Ga0209099_1001357_pt1 | contig 24874 bp, 23 predicted proteins | sample AD_JPNHW2_MetaG_FD_184430 | JGI IMG/M metagenome (GOLD analysis project Ga0209099, IMG submission 184430) | Active sludge microbial communities of municipal wastewater-treating anaerobic digesters from Japan - AD_JPNHW2_MetaG (SPAdes) (version 2) | ecosystem: Engineered > Bioreactor > Anaerobic... | reverse complement strand
TTCAAAAGTAATGTTGGGGAATGAAGCAATTGCCCGCGGTGCATGGGAAGCCGGGTGCAGAGTTGCTGCAGGTTATCCGGGAACACCGAGTACCGAGATCCTTGAAACTATAGCAAGAGATTTCAGGGATATAAAAGCCCAGTGGTCTCCGAATGAAAAAGTGGCGCTTGAAGTCGTTGCCGGTGCGTCTATCGCCGGAGCAAGATCACTTGCTACTATGAAGCATGTTGGCCTTAATGTGGCCGCGGATCCTCTTTTTACCTTTTCTTATACCGGCGTAAACGGCGGTATGGTTATTGTCAATGCTGATGATCCCGGCGCGTGGAGTTCTCAGAACGAACAGGATAACAGGCATATAGCCCGCGCTGCAAAGCTTCCAATGCTTGATCCTGCAGGTCCTGCAGAAGCGAAGGAGTTTACAAAACTTGCGTTTGAAATATCTGAAAAATTTGACAGGCCTGTAATTGTAAGAATAACAACCCGTATTGCTCATTCCCAGGGGCCTGTCGAAATCGGAGAGAGAAAAGATGTTCCTCTGAAAGACTTTGTCAGGAATCCGAAAAAATATGTAATGCTGCCTGCTCATGCAAGGCTCAGACATGCTTTTATTGAAGAACAGCATCTTAAACTGAAAGATTATTCCAGCGATTCAGGCCTTAACCGTATAGAGTGGAAAAATAAAAAACGCGGAATAATTACAAACGGTGTTGCTTACCAGTATGTTAAAGAAACTTGTCCGGATGATTCAGTACTCAAGATCGGAATGGTATGGCCTCTCCCCGACAGGCTTATTAAAGAGTTTGCGTCACAGGTTGAGGAACTCTATGTTGTTGAAGAACTCGACCCTTTTATCGAAGATTATGTAAAAGCACTTGGAATAAAAGTTATCGGAAAGGATATAATTCCGATCTGCGGTGAACTTACTCCGGAGATTGTTGACCTGGCTCTTAACAAAAAAGAGGCTGTTAAACCGGTTCCCCAGTATACAGGCGATCTTCCAGGACGTCCTCCCGGACTCTGTAAAGGATGCCCTCACTCTTTTGTCTTTAATATACTGAAAAAGCTCGATTATCTTGTTAATGGTGATATAGGCTGTTATACTCTCGGCACTCTCCCTCCATTTTCCGCAATGCATTCCCAGGGATGTATGGGCGCGAGCATAGGCATGCATCTCGGTTTTGAAAAGGCGAGAGGTGACGAAATGGCGAGAAATTCTGTTGCTGTTATAGGTGACTCGACATTTATGCATTCAGGAATTACAGGACTTATTGACCTCGTTTACAATAAGGGTACAGGTACCGTTATTATACTCGATAATAGAATTACAGCGATGACCGGGCACCAGGAGAACCCCGCGACAGGCTTAACCCTGATGGGCGAACCGACATATGAGCTTAATCTGGAAATGGTAGCAAGGGCATGCGGAGTAAAACGCGTTGTAGTGGTTGATCCCCGCGATGTTGAGCTTCTTGAAAAAACAATAGTGGAGGAGGTTGCTGCTAAAGAACCTTCTGTAATTATAACACGACGTAGTTGTATTCTGATTAAGCGAGGATAATATGAAAAACGTAATATTCGCAGGTGTCGGCGGTCAGGGAGTTATCCTTGCAAGTAAAGTTCTAATGGAAGTAGCAAAGAAAAAAGGTTATGATATCAAAGAGTCTGAGGTTCACGGCATGGCCCAGAGAGGCGGGAGTGTGGATTGCCACATCCGTTACGGGAAAGAGATATTCTCGCCATTGATTCCGAAGGGAGGAGCTGACTATGTCGTCAGCCTCGAACTGCTTGAATCAATGAGAAAAATTGAATATCTTCATAAAAATTCGGTACTCATTGTTAACAGGGAGCAGATAAATCCTGCGCCTGTTGAGATGGGTGCAATGCAGTATCCGGCAGATATAGAATCGTGGCTTAAAAATAATTTTTCAAATACAGTTGTGGTTGATACTACTGAAGCTCTTAAAGAAGCAGGAACAAAAAAAGCCCTGAATATAGTTATGATTGGCTGTCTCTCTAAATATCTCGAGTTTGATGTCAGTGACTGGGAGGATGCGATAAAACTGCTTGTTAAAGAGAAGTTTATCGAACAGAATCTCAAAGCCTTTCATTTGGGACGGGAACTTATTAAGTAATTTTTTATAGATGGGGTCAGAGCTTTTTTTTTAAAAAAATGGCTCTGACCCTGGAATTTTTTTAATTTCACGGACTCTCCATGCGTATTTATAAAAAACGGATACAATTGGAGAAAAAAATGACTAAACCGCTGCGAGAGATCCTTCAGGGTGTAACGTATCACTGTTACACAAGATGCCATGGTAAAAAGAACCTGTTTCACAGCAGCTATGTGAGGAAATATCTCACAGATGCAATAATTATGTGCCAGGAAAAGTATAAGTTTGAACTTGTTGCAGTAGAACCTGTCGGGAACCATATCCATCTCATCATAAAAACAATTGAAGGCAGGGAGACTATATCGAGTATAATGCAGTATATAAAAGCCCGGGTTGCGGAGAAATACAACAGAGCAACAGGAGAGACAGGTGCGTTCTGGAACGAACGTTTCGGTTCCAATATCATTGAAAAAGCTGATAATCCAGAACAGTACCTGTTGTGGCTATTGTGGTACATAGGATTTAATCCAGTAAGAAAAAATTTATCCAGAGATCCTCGTGAAAATTATATGGGTTTTATAAACTGTTATCTTGTAAAAAACTATGAAGCGAGGGTTAAAATTACCCTTCATAATTATTTTAGTAATCTTGGGAATACTTTTGAAGAGTGTGTAAAAAAATTTCTCTTCTATGAAGAGGCATATTTGAAGAGGATCGCTGTTTATTTTTAAGATATTAAGTATAAGGGTCAGAGCCTTCAGCTTTTTCATTCTTTAGAACATAGCAGATCAATTTATCAATGCTTGATGTTAAATCATCTCTGGATAATTCAGTCATTATTCGCAAATATATATATTTTAGTAAAAATGAAATCAATTATAGCCTTCCCGACTAAGATAACGGGTAATAGAATATTCTGTTTATAAAAATTAAGGAATAAATACTAAAATGATTAATTATTCTCAGGAACACAATTATGACAAATTTTGAATTAATACAGGATCTAGTTAAACGGGTGGAAGAGATTGAGAGTGATCTGAAATATTTGAGAGATAGCTCAGAGCCCCTTACCTCGGAAGCAATCGATTCATCTCTTTCAGTGATAAAAGAATTATACCGGAAACTTCAAAACATAGACCAGGCACTGGAGGATGAGAAAACGGGATATATCTTATTCTAAATTATAGGTGAATCCATACTCATAGTTGTCAAAATTAACTGTATTTTATATTGACAAAACAGGCACATCTAAAAAAACGTTAACTATGAAAATATCTTCAATATTAAAAGATTTTGATTTTAAAAACTTTTTTAAAAAAGCGGCAGGATATACTCTGACTTTTCATATAATTTTTATTACATTTATTGCAGCTGCTGCTTTACTATACATTTTTGTTGATCCCCCTTTTACAACCCTGCAGGCATACAGGTTCGTATTTAATGGTTACAGTTCAAAAAAACATTATGACATACCGATAAAATCAATTTCACGAAAGTATCAGAGACTGGTTGTATCGACAGAGGATCCGAATTTTTACAGACATTATGGCATTGATACCGGAGCTATTGCAACCGCGATCCAGGTGAATATGAAGTATGGCAAAAAACTTTCAGGAGCCAGCACTATCACTCAGCAGCTTACAAGGACATTGTTTCTTTTTCCGGATAAACTTTATATAAGAAAATATCTGGAAACAATCGCAGCGATTACTATCGACGCAATTATGCCGAAAACAAGGATACTTGAATTGTATTTCAACTATGCAGAATGGGGGAGAGGTATTTACGGAATTCAGAGCGCTTCATATTACTATTACGGAACACCTCTTCAGCGTATATCCGAGGACCAGGCAATAAGGCTTATTACTCTTCTTCCTTCTCCATGTAAATATTCACCTGAAACATTCGAAAAAAGAAAAAGGCTTAATAAAAGATATAACAGCCTCAATGATAGATTGAGCGCCATGCACTCAGCAAAGTAGAAAATAATTTATAGAATGTTTTAACTATGCTATAAATTATTTAAAAAAACTAATTCAGTAAAATTTATAATTTGGCTGACAATTTTGCAGCAAGTTTTTGAATTGAACTGGAAATAGCGTTTTCTCCTGCAGCAGTCTCCGATGTATGCATTAACACTCTGGAATTAGTTGAACTGATAATTTTAGCGGATATTCTGTAAACAGATTCATCTCCGGAACCCTGAGATTTTTCATTCAGTTTTATGATCGATATATTGAGAGTTTTATCCGCTAAATGATATTCGTCCAGGCTGTTTAAGTTTATTGCCGCTTTCGTACCCTTGATTTTCCTCAGTTCCCGGATCATAATATTTCTGTATTCTGAAAGCAATTTATATGAAGCATTATCCATTTCAACTGGTGAAACCGCTACAGCATAAGATATGATCTCAGGAGCGCCTGATTCTTCAGTTTTTTCGTTTGAGCCTGAATCTATTTTTATATCCTGCACCTGTTCAATCTTTTGTTTTTCATCAGAAATGTAATCAATTATTTTACCTGTAGTATATACTCCTGCCACAGTTATAATTCCTGCACCGATAATCAAAGCAACTGAAACAGCGACGGCACTTTTTATTATTGATATAGATATGCCGAATTTTTTAATCCAGAGAAAAAAAGAAACAACCATGGAGAGAAATATGGCGCGATGTACATCTCTTTTCAGTATCTTTATAAGATTCTCTTTTCTGGATTTTTCCATTGCCATCCGGACATCGAATGGTACAGGCTCACTGAGTTTATATTTATCAATTACAGCTTTTAATGTTTTTTCCGTATTCATAATAACTCTTCCAGATTATTAATGCCTCGTTTTTTAAGATAGTCCACTATTCTGTCAACGACGGATTTATATTTATAATTGACCTGGCGTTTAGTTAAACCCATCAGCCTTGCGACTTCTTCATACGAATAATTTTTAATTGCAATAAGCTCGTATATAATTCTGTCTCTCTCATCCTTGTAATTTTCCGATGTATCAAAGGCTTCCTGCAGAATTATTCTTGTGTCTCTGAATCCGTTCACATACTGAATATTCGTATCAAAAAAGATCTCATCTATGTCGAGTGTTCCCACACTATTTTTTTTGTAATGTTCAAGCAGCACATATCTTAATGCGCCAAGAAGCCATTTGCGGGGATTTTCTACTTCGTCCATCTTTTCGTAAAATCTCGTAAAGACCTCCTGGGCCAGATCTCCGGATATGTCTGCATTGCGAATTTTCGCGTATATTCCATTGTAAACCACGGAATAGAAATCGCTGTAGATATCGGTGAACTTTTTTACTTTACCTGTGATAATGTTCATAGCTGCTTTATTAAAGTGGCATTAATCATATATTATTACAAAAAAATAACTTATAATTAAAAAAGCATCTTCAGTCCAAGACCGAAAGACGCGAACTGCCCGACTCTTTCCTCCTCAAAAAAAACATTATACTGCGGAGTGAAAACAAGATACCATCTGTCGAAAAGAAGAATATCCAATTCTGTCCTTATAACTATAGCAGGATTATAATACAAACTTTTTTCCTGCCAGTATATACTGTCCGTTTCTTCAGATTTATCTGAAGAAATTTTTGAAAAAATATATCCGAATCCTGCTGACGGCATGAAATTTAAATTTCGCGTAAGAGTAAACTTATAAGCGGCAGTTAAATATAGTGGAAACATATAAAAATAATTTATTGATTCATAGACAGGTTTGAAGTTGTAATAACCCGTTATAATCTGCATGTCGAAAGGTATTACGGGAGGCGGATTAACAGCAATTACTGCCTGAATACCGGGGCCCGGATCAACCGCATTGCTGAATGTACCAAATGGTTTAAGATAAACCATTTCAACTGATATATCAAAATTTCCGCTGAGATTGTAATAGCCCTGGCAATGACGCTCAATTGAAAGCGCAATATCATCAAGAGAATTTTCCAGTTTATCTATGGAACTTATTTTTTTCCTGACATTAAATTCGATTTCCCCTGTGACTGCGTTCAGAATCTTTACGTCAATAATATATGTGTCAAGATATGTTATTGATCCCACGATCATCTTATCGACGTTGAGTATTTTCCCGAATTTTGCAATCTGCTGCGGATCTATGATGTTGAACTCTTTGAATCCGTTAAGGCGGGCGATTTTGTCCATCTGGCTTTTTTCCATTAATGTAAAAAGCTCTGAAGCAAATAGTTCTTCAGAAAGAATGTCCATGCATGCTTTTCCAAAACCTTCTTTTGTATTGTTGGCGCGGAATTCCATTATAGCTATGCTTATTTTTGCTTTATCTTCAGCATAGGCACTCTCGGAAATAATCAGGAATAGAAGGATGGTTATCAGTTTCTTGGTCAAATATTATATATCCGGTGGAAATGATCTCTGATAAAAATTGAATAGAAAAATATTATTGCACCTATTTTAATAAGTCAATATTTTTTATAAAATATTTAATAATAATTACAGAGTTGAAAAAAAAGAATTGCAGACTTTTTTTCTGAAAAAAAAATAGTAAATGTTCCACGATGTTAAAATTTTATATATAAGAATTTTTTTGTAATATTTTAATAAAATTCCCACTATTATAAAACATTTATATTAATAAAATAAGGAATTGTAAATGAAGGATTTACGGCATTTTTTTCTTCGGGTATTTATATTTTATCTTATCTTCGCATTTCCCGCATGTTCCAGCGGTACGATGGGGGAGAAGACGGGAGGCAATCAGGAAGAAAATTACAATCTGGATTTGACGGCTCTTAAATACTTGGAATATATTTATGACTCTGAAAGCGGCCGGAAACTTTATCAGCGGTCATTGGCAGGGAGTTTATTTATGGTTGAAAACGATACGATTCTGCAGTATGTAACCGAATGTCTGAATATGGATTTTTTTGAAAGTATCAATGCGTTAAACAGTCATTCGGACAGGTTCTGGGAAAAAAGGGATTTCGATCTTTCACGGTTAAGTAAAAAACTGGAGTCTGTTCATTCAGCAGAAGTTTTTGAGGGTTATATTGATGAATCATTTTATACTGTTGCATCAAAGGCAGCAGGTAATAGATCATTAGCTGCAGATAATCAGAACATGGCAATCATGGAAAGTGTTAGTATCGGAACTGCATTCGCGGCAGTTAGTGCTATCGCGGGAATATATAGCACATATGAGGGGTGCAGCCAGACGTGCTACTTGAAGGATTTAAACAATACTTTCAGGAAGATTTTAGAAAGACTAAATTCAATTGATAAAAATAATACCAGAGTTAATGATACTCTTAGAAAAATCGAGAAAGACATTAATGAAATTGATGATAATCTTTATGAGATGTCAATTCTGATTAATCGGAAGGATCTGAAAGATGCGGAGAACAGGGTTAATGGATTTCTGGTTGAGATATCTGCAATAGGATGTGTTGACAATGCAGAACGGCTTGTAATGATAAAAAATTTTCTTCTTCATGGATATGAAGAGATGCTTATCGCAGCTTTTCAATCCGCTCTTAATGTGAATTCTTATATTAACAGTAAGCTCTCTGACGCTAAAAAAATACCTTTTTCAATGCCTCTTTCTGATATGTCGTTTATGATGGAGTTGAGTCTTCTAAGATTTTCGTTTGCGCCACTTATTTTTAGAGGAGATAATCTGTTGAAGTACAGGGCGAGTATTGCAAAGGCGGATTTAGCCAGAGTAAGATTGCTTAAACGATCTTTCGCAAGGGCTTATAATAAAATACGAGATACTGAATATAGAGACACAGCCATGACTATGATTTCTGCATGGGAAATTACACTTATGGCCCATATAAAGACAGTTCAGGATTTAGACGATGTGGTAATCGTTGAAATTGAAAACGCAGGTAATTATAATTTAGGATCAGGTTCTTTTGGTGATGTAGATAATTTTTACGGACATCTTCTGACTGGCGATGAGGGAACATTTCTTATTGATACATCAAATGTTAAATATGGGGAGTCAATATCTGGGATATTTGACACGGGTATCTCGGGTGCTTTCATTCCCGGCAGGTATCTGCGGATTGTCGAAAACGGAAATAATGTTACGGATACCCTGGGATTGGGGCTTATACCTGTATGCTGGAATTTTTCAGGGGGAGTTGTCGCCCCGCCAAAGGATAAAGTTTATATCGATCCGATAACAGGTCAGTTTGTTTTGCCACGGCCGGTATACTGGAGCAGGATGGAGTCTATGGATGATATTACTTCACCGGAAATAAGTGAAGGTAAACCATATACTGAGTTTATCGGAACATGTACGTCAGAAACATTCCCAATGAGTAAATTTGGAGGCGGATATTGTCTTTATAACTATGATTACGGTGACAAGAACCTTATTAATGCAAGTCCACATTCTGGTAGCAGGTATATTTATCCTTTTGGCAAAGGTGGTATTAAAAATATGGATGAAGGTACAATTTCATTTTGGTTTAAGCTTGATGGTAGAAAGATAAGTGATCAGTTAGTGTCAAATAGTATTATAAGTGGTAAGATTGAGATTTGTAATGAAATATCAAATTTATTTCGATTTGATATTCGATATTTTGATGAAAAAATACGTATTTCAGAGGCTTCACTTATGTTAAATGGAAATTTTATAGGTTCGTTTAAAATTACTAAAGGTAATTGGTTATATATATTGGTTATTTGGGACAGGGGAAAGAAACTTGGTGGTGGAAAATCTGTACGTATATTTGCTAATAAGGATGAAGTTTTGAGTACCAATTCCGATCTGCCTGATCTTTCAAATTTTTTAATGAAAATTGCATTAAATTGTGAAACTCAAGCATGTGTTAATAGTGGGGCTTCGTTTTATACAAGTATCGACAATATCAAGATCTGGGACAATGTGGTAACGGAAGATCCCAATATATTTTACAACAATGGCAACGGCAGGGAAGATGCACTTCATTCAATCTATGGCCCGGAGAATGGGTATAAACCTTCAATTGTTAGTGTTGGTTATCATTATGTTCAGTAAAATAATTGGTGCTGAAATTTGAAATGGGCTGCTTTAAAATGTACCCTTTCTTTAATGAATTAAGTGATGTCCTGGATCAATAAAAAATTTAATTTTGTTTAATTCGGTAACCCTGTCCGGACGTTTTTTACAGATTACCTGCATTCCTTGAATAAATAAAAGAGTAAATCCTCTCATCTCAAAATTCTAACATAGACAGAAACCTCACCCTTGTCACTCCTCATCCGGATCTCGTCGTGATCAATTGTAATCTGCAGCTTCATGCTTCTTTCCACTAAAGCTGCCAGGGCTTGACTCGGTTCAGAACTGATGCTGGCAATTGACAGGTTTTTTGCTTTTGCAATTTTTGATTCTACAGTATCAAGCCATAGCTGAGGTTTGGAACCATATGTATAAATTTTCACCATACCGGAACGGCCGCACGCTTTTAGAATCCTTCTTTCGTCGGGCTGACCGACCTCTATCCAGAGTTGAACCGCCCCGGTTAGATCTTTCAGCCAAAGATCAGGTTCATCTGCATCAGACATACCTGCTGCAGGTATCAGGTGTTCATCTGCATTCAGAGCAAACGCAAGGATGCGCATCATCATCCGTTCATGTGTCTCTGAGGGGTGGCACGCTAAAGTAAGCTTATGATCGCAGTAGTAATCTTTTTCCATATCCGATATGGATAAATCTGCTTTGTATATCGTCGAATTTTTTGCCATAGATTTCCTCTGGATATTCTGAGTTAAATATTTTCCGGTAAATTATAAACTGCATAGTTGCAGGAAAGTGACAGTATATAAACAAAACACTTATTTGTGAAGAAAGAAATTTTTATTATGCTGTATGATGTAAAATATATCAGAGTTAACCAGGTTCTAGGTATAGGGCTCTGACCCCGATAGGACAAAAACGGGGTCAGAGCCTCTTTCTTTCAATTTCTTTCATTACAACTAAACATTTGTTGACATAAAATTTATCTGATTTATATTTAACATCACACAGTTTGTGAAGGAGTACGGGGTGTTTCTATTCCGGAATATGCAGAGTATTCGCTGATGAAATATTGATCATTTTATATAGAACTTTATGAAGAAATAAAAATATGTCATGCCGTAAAATTATACATCTGGACATGGACGCATTTTATGCGGCGATTGAACAGAGAGACAACCCTTCCCTGAGAGGAAAACCTGTCATTGTCGGCGGAGATCCAGAGAGAAGGGGTGTCGTTTCCACATGTTCCTACGAGGCGAGAAAGTATGGTGTCCACTCTGCCATGGCTTCTAAAACAGCAATCAGGCTATGCCCTCATGCGGTTTTTTTATATCCGCGATTTGATGCATATAAAGAGGCTTCGGGACAGTTTATGGGTATATGTGCAGAATATACTGATCTCATCGAACCACTCTCCCTTGACGAAGCTTTTCTTGATGTAACTGAAAACAAAAAGAATATGGTTTCGGCGACTTATATCGCACAGGAGATACGTAAAAAAATATTTGCCGTGACAGGCCTTACTGCTTCTGCAGGAGTTTCATACAATAAGTTTCTTGCAAAGACAGCATCAGAGATAAATAAGCCGGACGGGATAGCAGTGATCAAACCGGGCGATGCGGAAAAATTTCTCGAAACACTTCCTATCGGAAAATTTTACGGTGTGGGGAAAGTCGGCGAAAAGAAAATGATCGCACTTGGAATAAATAATGGTCTTGATCTTAAGAATACTGATCTTGAAAAGCTTACTAGGCATTTCGGTAAAGCGGGAAGATTTTACTACGACATAGTCCGCGGTATTGATAACAGGCCGGTTTCTCCTGACAGGGAGAGAAAATCCTATGGCAGAGAAATTACTCTTGATGAGGATATACTCGATATTGATCTGATCCATTCCATACTTCGCAATATTGCAGAGGAACTTGAAGCTGCATTTAAAAGAAAAAATCTGAGGGGAAAGACGATTACACTGAAAGTTAAATACTTTGACTTTCAGCTTTCAACAAGAAGTATAACGGTTGATTATCCAGCTGATTCTGCTGATGTTATTATAGAAGAGGTCTTCGGGCTTTTGAATTATACTGAAGCGGGATCTAAAAAAGTAAGGCTGCTTGGTATTTCACTTTCTAATTTTGATAATGAAATGTCTGAGTGCAGCGAGAAGCAGCTTCTGCTTCAGTTCCAATAATAGTTATGTAATAGGGTCACTGCATTGCCTCATGAGAACGGGATGCTTAAGCTTTCTGTCCTGCTCGATATGATTGTAATTCTCGCATCTCTCTTATCTGGAGATGCGCAGGAATAGACGATCATCGTAAGGACGCCCTGCTGATCATTCGGATTCATTCCTGTGAATTAAATACCGATCCGTCCAATTGATACATATATCTATATGCGATATGGCAGTATCCGCAATTTCATGAAGTCTAAAAATTATTTAATGGTTAACTGGTGAATGAGGCGAAGTCTGATGGTAATATTTTACGCGTGAATAACTATACTTTGGGATACCTGATGTTTAGTATTTTTATAAAGAAGTAAAATAAATATGGCAATATTCGAATATAATGACTATTTTTTATACTCGTTATAAAATCTAGCAACATATTTGGATTTAAAAAATAAATATACTTGATTATCTTATAATTACTTGTAAATTATACTTTATATCTTTGCATTACTAATAGTTTACGGGGGTAATTATGGCACTTAATCCAGTTATTGATTCAAGGGATGTACGCTTTATACTTTTTGAGATGCTTGAAGTAGATCGGCTTAATAAATACCCGGGATTCGCAGATTTTGACAGAGATACTTTTGAAGATGTTCTTACACTGGCAGAAAGGATTGCTGTTGGGAAAGTTTATCCTTTTAACCAGGAGGCGGATAAAATTCATGCGCAGTACAATCCTTCCACAAAAGAAGTTACCATCCCCGAAGTTTTCAGGGCGGGGCTTGATGCCTATTATGAAGCAGGTTTTGTAAGTTTATCCAGCAGTCCGGAGATCGGAGGAATGGGTATGCCTGAAGCCGTTTACTATGCAACCACTGATTACTTTTCAGCAGCTGGTGTTTCATTTACGATGTATCCAATGCTCAGTATCGGGGCTATGAATATTTATCTTAATTTTATGCCGGAAGGTGCAGACAAAAATTCGATCATCGAGAAAATGCTCTCCGGCATCTGGGGCGGAACTATGTGCCTTACTGAACCTGATGCGGGTTCTGACGTGGGAGCTCTCAAGACTAAAGCCCGCAAAAATTCTGATGGAACTTATAATATAACAGGACAGAAAATTTTTATCTCATCAGGAGATAATAATTATTTTGATAACATGATCCATCCAGTGCTTGCCCGTATTGAAGGAGACCCTGCCGGGACTAAGGGCATATCAATTTTTATGGTTCCGAAATACTGGGTTAATAAAGATGGCTCAAAAGGCGAATTTAATGATGTTACCTGCTCCGGTATTGAACATAAAATGGGTATTACTGCATCCGCAACCTGCACTATGAACTTTGGAGATGAAGGGAAGTGCCGGGGAATACTCCTGGGCAGGGAGAGACAGGGCATGAAAATTATGTTTCAGATGATGAATGAGGCGCGGCTTTATGTTGGCAGCCAGGGCGGATCTGTGTCAAGCGCGGCATACATGCACGCAGTCACCTATGCCAGAAACAGATTGCAGGGAGCTCACGTTACGCAGATGCTCAATCCGGAAGCGAAAAGTGTCGCCATCATCAATCATCCGGATGTTAAAAGGATGCTGCTTTCAATGAAATCAAAAGTTGAAGCGATGAGATCTCTTACATATTATCTCGCATATCTTCATGACATAGTTCATGTTGAATCAGGTTCTGCGCTGGAGGATGCAAAGTCGCTTATCGAAATTCTTATTCCTATTAATAAAGCCGGCAACACTGATACTGCATGGGAGGTAACCGGTGACGCAATCCAGACTTACGGAGGATACGGTTTCTGCAGTGATTATCCTGTAGAGCAGTACGCCCGTGATGCTAAAATTCTTGCGATCTATGAAGGAACCAACGGCATCCAGTCCATGGATCTGACAATGAGAAAAATTCTAATGAACAAGGATCAGCAGAATTATAATGTATATAGAAAGAAAATAACCGAAGCAATCACAAAAGCAAAAGGGATTGTCGACGACAGATATCTTGCAACAATGGAGAATGCTGTTAAGCAGATGGATGAAGTTATCGGGCTTTTAAAATCTGACATGGCGGAAGGAAAGTTTCTAAATATATTTGCGAATGCAACTCCTCTGCAGCAGGCTTTTACAAAACTGACTTATGCGTGGATGCACCTCTGGGGCCTTACGATAGCTTCAGCTAAAATGAAGGAAATTGTCGGAGATAAAAAGGGTGAAGGCCGCGATAAGTTTCTTGCTGAGAATAACGAAGCGGCATACTATACGGGAAGAGTTCTTTCCGGGCAGTTCTATCTCGGCGCGGAATTCCATAAATTTTTCGGATACACTGAATATCTGCTCTCGGGAGAAACAGCTGTGAACAAGGCAACGGATGTAATATTTACCGGGGCACTTCAGGAATAAAAATTTTTGTATTTAATAAATGCATAAAAAGAGAGATTTCGGTCTCTTTTTTTATTTGAACTGAAGGTTTGTGAACTTATGACAGAATCCGCCTGTTTATGCGAGGATAAAGCTGTTTTTAAAATAGAACACTTCTTTATAGTTGTTACCTTATAAATGTGATAATATATTATGACACGTAGTGTATTTATTTCGGATAATTCTCATACTATCTGCTGCTGAAACCTTTGTTTTAAACTGAAATATTTTCTGCGGAAAAGTAGATTGCAAAATTTATCTGAATAGCATGAATTTATGAAAATATAAAACTTGACGCTATTTTATAATTTCAATAGATTCAGACTGTTGAAAAATTTTCCGGGGATTATGAAATGAAATTATCTGCTAAAATATTATTCTGTCTTTCATTGTTGATTTTAATCGTAGTTACCGGCTGTGAAACAAATGATGTAGAAGATAAATATAATTTTAAGGTTATGTCTTCAAGCGGAGCTTTTACCGGCTATTATTCTGTCAATGGTGATAGCCTTCAGTATTTTAACAGCACAGCTGTACCTGGAAGTCCAATATTTCACAGCTTTGAGGAATCCATCTCATCACTGAGTAGTATTCTGATTTATGTTACAGCGGAAACTTCTGCTGCGACTGGAATTTCAATATATCTCTATAATGGTTCAGATCTAATTAAAAGAGCGGATGTCTCTAAAATTGATACTGAAACAATAAATATTACCCTCGAATACTCTACGTCTGATGCAGTAGAATAATAATATATTTTAATTCAAAAGAAATAAATTTATATCCCGACTGTCGGATGCTGCGAGTATTATAATATTTAATATTGTGCAGATTAATCTTGAAAAATGCGCCATTTTATATAATATTAGTTTCATAATGCAGAGAGTATAATATGAAATTCATAAATATAAAATGCAGAAAGTGCGGCTATGAGATTCAGATACCTGAAACCTCAGCTAGTGTTGTCTGCGGTTCTTGCGGGAATGTAAATCATTTAGGCAAAATTTCTTCTATATTAAAAAAATTTACTGAAGCTGGAGAGATGAACAGATCTGGTAAGATCCAGGAAGAGTTAAATAAATCTTCATACAAATCTATTCCTGATCAGGCTTCTAAACCTTCAGAAGCTGACTTATCACCGGACGAAGAGGAAATTGATTTTTCTGAAGAGAAAACTGCGTCTAAAATTCTGACGATTGTATTTATTCTTGTCCCTTTTATTGCAATGGCTGTTGAATTTTTTAAACTGCCCTCATATGCTGCGGTACTTGTTGTTATTCTTGTAGTTGTAATTGCACTCACCCTCAGAAAATAAAGATTTATTCTTTAGAACAGACATTCGAATTGCGGTCTAATTCCACAGTTAGATCAGTAAAACTGCGGGTAAATTTTTTTAATTAATATTTATTTATTTTTTTCTAAATAATGGATAAACGCCATGTCAATTTTGAGGATATGGTTTTCCCACCATTTTCTCATCTGTTTATCAATATCAATTGCCAGGTAATTGTCTGCTCCCCTGTTCCTGAAATTGTTCAGCATACTGGTGCATAAATTATGGAATTCCTCATGCTGCCTGACGTGAGCGGCAAAGCCGGGATAGGTACTGTCAAGCATTAACTTTTCTTCCAGCTCGAAGTGTTCCTGAATATAAGACTCCAGGTATTCCATCAGCTTTACAAGTTCTGAGGATGATCTGCCACTATAAATAGCCAGCTCGAGCTTATCTATTCTGTTGAATAATTCCTTATGCTGTTCATCTATCGGTACAATGCCAGTCTCAAGGCTGCTGTCCCATTCCCAAGCCATTTTTTTACCATTACCTGTTATTTTGTCAAATATAGGCATTATTGGATGGCATTGTCAATATTGATATGTGTTAATATTTATGTATGAGGCTCTGACCCCATTTTCTTTTTTTATTGACATTTAAACTGTAATATTTTTTATTACACTATATGATTAATAGTGATTTTGCATTAAGTGTTCATGCCCTGCTACTGCTTGCCACATATGAGGGGGAACTTCTTACCAGCGGCAGGCTTTCAGAACTGCTGAAGGTTCATCCTGTACGCATTAGGAAGGTTCTTTCAAAAATGAAGAGTAAAGGTTATATCGATTCAAAAGAGGGAAGCAGCGGAGGATTTTCAATATCATGTAATATTTCGGCAGTATCGCTTAAGGAAATTTATCTTCTGAATCAGGAAGATCTTCTAAAGCCTAAATGTCATGACTGTTGTGTTTCATGCAAAATAGGTTCAAATATAGAGAATGTCCTTGATGATATACTTTCGGGTGCGGATGATAAATTTCAGGAATATCTTGAAAAGTACAGCCTGAAGAGTGTTCTGGAAAAGCTTTGATTTTTTTTCCATACAAACTGTAATTATATATATTACAGTTTGTATGGTTCATATCCCGACTGGAGTTTCTTTGTTTTTTCCGGCTTATGTGAGAGATTTTTCCGTTAGAGGTGATATTCTGTTAAAATATGAATTTTATACAGGTAAAACTGTAATAAATATAATTGCAATTTAAAGGAGATTTTTATGCTCAATTATTCTAAAACTGATTTAAACATGATCGATGAAAATGTTTTTAAACTGATTGGCTCTGACTGGATGCTTATAACTTCAGGGACAAAGGATTCTTTCAATACCATGACCGCATCATGGGGAGGATTTGGTGTACTATGGAATAAGCCTGTTTCTTATATCTTTGTCAGGCCGCAGCGTTACACGTATGAATTTCTGGAGAGGAATAAATCATACTCGCTTTCATTCTTCGATGAAAAATACAGAAAAGCGCTGACGATCTGCGGTTCAAAATCCGGACGTGATATCGACAAGGTTAGTGAAGCCGGTCTCACTCCTGTCATGTCTGACAATGGAATTGTTCATTTCGCTGAAGCCAAACTTGTAGTTGAGTGCAGTAAACTTTATTATCAGGATATCGATCCTTCTCAATTTCTGGATAATTCTATTAATAAACTATATGATAATGATTATCACAGAATGTATATCGGTGAAATAACAGGAATAATAAAAAAATAGGGGGAGTGTGTGTATGAAAATTCTGGCAATAAACGGGAGCCCTAGAAAAAACTGGAACACTGCAACACTCCTCGTTAAAGCTCTTGAGGGAGCTGCTTCAGCGGGAGCAGAGACGGAACTTGTTCACCTTTATGATCTGAATTATAAAGGATGCATAAGCTGCTTTGCATGTAAAACAAAAGGGGGGACGAGCTACGGGAAGTGTGCCGTGCAGGATGAACTGGCCGCGGTTATGAAAAAAGCTCTGGATGCTGATGCTATACTTCTAGGATCACCGATATACCTGAGTGCAGTAACTGGCGCGATGAGATCCTTTATGGAGAGGCTGATGTTTCCAAATATTGCATACACCAATCCTTATACATCTCTTGCTGAGAAAAAAATTAAAACAGGATTCATCTACACGATGAATATTCCCGAGGAACGTTTTAATGAATCTCCATTGAAGCCGCATCTTGAGGGAAACCAGGCATCGCTGGAGCTTCTGTTCGGTTCAGTTGAACCATTGTATTGTTTTGATACTCTTCAGTTCACTGATTATTCTAAATACGTTTCAGATCTTTTTGATCCGGATCATAAGGCCGCAAGAAGGAGAGATGTATTCCCTGAAGATTGCAGAAAAGCTTTTGAACTGGGGGTGCGCCTTGTCAGCTGAGATAATTGATTCGCATGTACATGTAATGTGCCCTGTCGAAACACAGCTTGAGTTGCTGAAAGATGCGGGAGTAGACAGGGCTATACTTTTTCCGACGATTGTACATCCGGAAAAATCCGAAAACATGGATGAGTTTAAAAACGAAATAGATGTCCTTAACAGGATTCTCCGCGGAAAGATAAATCCTCTTGAGGCAAGAATTTCATCAATCGGTGAACTTGTCTCTGTCATTAATGAGAGTGACGGGATGTTTTCCGGTTTTGGATCTGTGCCGACAGGGCAGGACTATGCTTATACATCCGTGTGGATTGAAAAGTATATTGTTAATAATAATTTAATCGGAGCCGGAGAGATAACATTCGGAGCCGGCGAAGCATATAAAACAGAAAATATTTTTAAAGCTCTTTCGGATTACGGGAACAGGTTTCCGTTATGGATACATACTTTCAATCCTCTGACATTTGATGACATCCGAACCATTGCTGGTTTTTCAGAAAAGTATAAGGGTGTAAAAACAATACTTGGCCATGGCGGAGGTTCGTACTGGCTTGAGACAATTGAGCTGATTAAGGATAAGCCGGATATATATTTTGATATTTCAGCTTTGTTCTCTGTACTTCCTCTGAAATACAGTGCTTTGGAATTTCCGGAGAGAGTTCTCTTCAGTTCTGATATGCCGTACGGGAATCCCTGTCTGGCCAGGAAGACTGTTGAGTATGTTATCCGTGATAAAGCTGTCAGGGACCTGGTTCTGGGTGAAAATATTCTTAATCTTTTGAAACAGTAAAATTTGATTAATGAAACCGGCCGTTAATCAGGCTGCAGGGTGTATTATTTTTTTATGCGGTTTCCGGAGTCTTGATTATCCGGAATTTTAAAAGCATTTATTTAGTTTTCAGGTTGAGTTAAAGTGAGGTGATCATTTTGGGCCGGAAGGACGATCTTTAAAAATTTTAATGCAGCCTAAACTGTAATAAATAAAATTACATTTCAATGTTAATTCTTTAACATATATTTTAGTGTATAATAAACAATTATATATCCCCGCCGCCTTCGGCGGCGGAGATAACGGTGCATTTTCTATTATAAAAAGGTTGAGAAATTATTACTGATTATATTTTAAAAGAAGAAATTTTATAACACGTAATTGTGCAGAGACGCGATGCAGCGCATGCGGGGTCAGAGCATGACTGGCAAAGAAACGAAATGGTTGTAATTGAGACTTTCTGTTTTTCGAACATAATTAAATAAAACAGCCGTGCCCGGGAAACCCGTTCACGGCTGTTTTATTTTGCGGGAAGGCCTGCACAAAGCTTAATCACTGCCGATATGCATACTTTTTGACTATTGCTTATTAACTTATGGTAAAATTATTTAACCTATGGTTAAATAATTGTTGACTTTCCTTATCGTTACAGCATATTGAATATGTTTTATTAACCGCATGTATCATAAAAGCTGTAAAATCTCAGACGAAAAGAGAATAATGATTAAAAACCAGACATTAGATAATGAAGTATGCGGTATTCTGCCGGATGTTTTAATCAGCTCTTCGCGTTAAGGTCAGGCGGCATAGTCAATAAGTGCAATTTTTTAGTTTTTATTATAGAAGGAGAAATTTATGGCTTACGAAATGAGTTATGACTCAAAAAAAGATGTGGCAAAACAGTACAGGGATAAACTCTGCACGGCGGATGAAGCTGTTAAATGCATAAAATCCGGCGACTGGATTACATATGCTTTTTTTAATGGTAAACCAATCGCGTGCGATGCCGCTCTTGCGAGAAGAAAAGACGAACTGAAGGATGTGCAGATTTATGGTGCTGTGACAATACCTCCGCTTCCTGAAGTTCTCTCCAAAGATCCGAAGGGCGAGGTTTTCACATACGGAGATTTTCACTACTCTCTGTTGTCGCGAATGATGAAGATGCTGTTTTCGGACCAGGTTCATTATTGTCCTCTTAATTTTGGAGAGACTGACTGGGAGTGTGAACATCTTCATGGAGATCTTCATGATTATGATCCGAATAAAACCGGTATAAGGCTGCAGGATGTTCATATTATGCGCGTGACACCAATGGATGAAAACGGATTTTTTAATTTCGGGATGAATAATGCATGTATGTACAGTTGGTGTAAAGCTCCTAAAGTAATTGTTGAAGTAAACAAAAATATGCCGGTCGCTATGGGGGGAGCACGGGAGTCTATTCATGTATCCCAGATAGATCATATTGTCGAAAGTGCAAATGACCCGCTTTTTGAACTTCCTAATATTGAAGCAACTGATGTAGAGAAAAAAATCGCGGAGCATGTATTTAAACATATTTCAGATGGATGCTGTATTCAGCTTGGTATCGGCGGTATGCCTAATACTCTCGGGCATATGATCGCAAAAAGTGATCTTAAAAATCTTGGCGGACACACTGAGATGCTCGTTGATGCTTACATGGAGATGTTCCTTTCCGGCAGACTGAATAACTCGAAGAAAGACATTGACCGTTGGAAGACAACTTACACCTTCGCGTTGGGAAGCAGGAAGCTTTATGACTGGATGCATAACAATCCGGCACTTGCTTCCTACAATGTAGGTTATGTTAATCATTTTGATACAATCAAGTCAATTAACGATTTTATTTCAATAAATTCCGCAGTGGAAGTTGATCTTTACGGACAGGTTAACGCTGAGAGTAACGGATTTCAGCAGATATCCGGGAACGGCGGAATGCTCGATTTTGTTCAGGGCTCCTTCTGGTCTAAAGGGGGCAAGAGCTTTATATGCATTCCATCTACTCATACCGCAAAGGATGGAAAAGTATCATCAAATGTGCTTCCGTACTTCAAGCCTGGAACATCTGTGACAGTCCCGAGACAGTCAGTGCAGTTTGTTGCAACAGAATACGGCTGTGTTAATCTGAAGCTCGCGCCTCTTTGGATGAGAGCGGAAAAACTGATCTCTATCGCTCACCCGGATTTCAGAGATGAACTTATCAAAGCAGCGGAAGAACAGAAAATCTGGAGAAGATCAAATAAGATATAGTTTTCCATCGGCCCGTATCGGCCTGGTTTGTCGGGCGGTCAGTGAACTTGCCGAACCGGTCATCGCATCGCGCCGGGTATCTTTTCCAATGAAAGGGAGAAAGGGGTGAAAGGAATTTTTTATTTTCTCTTCTCCCTTTCGTGGGAAACTGCAGACATTATGTTTACGGTAAACCGGATTGCGGCGTTATATTGCCTGTTCGCAGGCGGTTCATTGCAGCTGCATTTTAGATTACATATAGAATGTCTGAAAAGCGCGAATGACGGGTGGCAGCCAGATAGGACGGATTTGTAATAAATTAGTAATTGACTTACTATTAAAAGTATTTAACTTATTTTCTGAAAGCATCTGAAGAAACTTTTATGAATTATTGTGCAAATATAAGATTATTAAAAGAGAGATGTTATGCTTTATAAACCTCCGGTTGAAAAGAGAATTAAGAGAGAGAAGCTTCGCAGAACGGAGGAGATTCTTATTGCCGCGCAGAAGGTTATGCTCGCAAAAGGATATAACGGAGCGACAATGGATGATATTGCCGCGGAAGCCGGCCTCACCAAACCGACAGTGTACCAGTATTTTAAAACAAAAGATGAACTGTTCGTGCAGCTTGTTGAACCTCTGATTCAGTCTCTCGCCATAAAACTTGAAGCTATACGAATACTGCTTGAGGAAAAAAAATATGAAAAGGGACAGAAGATAATCAGCGACATTTTTGATGTCTATTACAGCACTTTTGAAGAAAATCCCGATCTGTTCAAACTTTTTAATATTTTTCTCCAGTTCGGTGTAATATATAACATGAATGTCGAATCATATACCATTATTAAACTCTGGGGAAATAAATGTTTTAAAGAGGGAAACTCCATTGCTTCTCTTTCTGTTGAACAGGGTTTTTTCAGAGATACGGATGTTTATCATGCAACGGATTTTGTATGGGGCTCATTCTGGGGAATTGTCCAGGTGGAACAGAATAAGTGGGGTAAAGAAGGGATCAGCCCTTATCTTAAGCCTGTTTTAAAATATGCAGAAAATCTTCTTGTCTCAGCTATCGTTATCAGATAAATTGATATTTGTAAATCATTGTGTCTTTTATGGCCCGGTTTTCGCGGTACTTCATGTATTGTATTGACCTGAACGAATACTTATGCCATTCCGGCTGAAGTGTAACAAAATGCCGGCGGCCAAAGGAAGAGCTGTGATAATCCGGCACTCAATATTAAATCAGGTGTATGAGATTCCGGTATTTACAGGCTTGGATAATGTAAAACCGGAACGATATAAAAACAGACATTTTAAAACTATTCAGACATCAATAATAATTAAAATGGGCAGCTACTGCACAGGGAGAACAAGATGAATCTTTTAGAAAGAATTGAAGCTGGAATGAAAGAGTCTTTGAAATCGGGAGACAAGGATCGGTCGGGAACTCTTAAAATGCTGAAATCGGACATGATGTATGAGAAGGCCAAGACCGGACAGGACATCAGTGAAGAGCAGATGGCTGATGTAGTAAAACGCGCAGCGAAAAAAAGAAAAGAATCAATCAGAGAATATGAGGCTGCGGGAAGAACCGACCTTGCCGGGCAGGAAGCAATTGAACTGAAAATTATTGAAGAATTTATGCCGGAACAGATGAGCTATGAAGAGATTGAAAAAGCTGTAGATAAAATATTAAGCAGCGCCGGTGATGTATCTCAGAAAGATTTCGGAAGGCTTATGGGAATGGCGTCCAAAGAACTTAAAGGCAAGTGCGATGGAGCCATAATCAAAGAGATCGTGCAGAAGAGGCTAGAGGGGAAATAACACTCCTTATAGTCCGCTGAAATCAATGGTTGCGAAATAATCATCCATTGTTTCAGCTCTTCTGATCTGTTTCACTGTTCCGTCCTCTTTTAAAAGGAGTTCAGCAGATCTTAACTTCCCGTTATAGTTAAAGCCCATCGCGTATCCGTGAGCGCCAGTGTCGTGTATTACAATGATATCCCCTGTTTTTATTTCCGGGAGCATCCTGTCGATAGCGAACTTATCGTTATTCTCGCAGAGTGAGCCTGTAATGTCGTACTTTTTAACAGGTTTATCATCCTCTTTCCCGAGAATTGTTATGTGATGGTATGCTCCGTAAAGTGCCGGCCGCATAAGGTCTGCCATGCACGCGTCTACACCGATATAGTCTTTGTAGATCTCTTTTTTGTGTATGGCCTTTGTAACAAGAAATCCGAACGGCCCTGTTATAAGCCTTCCGCTCTCCATACATATTTTAAGCGGTTTCAGTCCGCGGCCGGTAATGATTTTGTCATAGAGTTTATGTATTTCTGAAGAGATATATTCCAGATCAAGCGGTTTGTCTCCGGGCCGGTATGGTATTCCGAATCCGCCTCCGAGATTTACAAATTCAAAATCGATACCGATTTTTTCAGTAAGATCCGCGATAAGTTCAAAAAGTATCTCTGCAGTATCAACAAAGTAATCCGCGTGGAGTTCGTTGGACGCAATCATCGTATGCAGTCCGAAGCGCTTCACTCCTCTATCTTTAACTGTTTTGTATGCTTCAAAAAGCTGTTCCCTTGTAAGGCCGTATTTTGCTTCTTCGGGAATTCCTATTATTGCATTTCCTCCTTTCAAAGGTCCGGGATTGTATCTGAATGAGATAATCTCCGGCAAACCCGCGCACTTTTCAACGTAATCAATATGTGTGATGTCATCAAGGTTAAGTGTAGCTCCGAGTTTCCTTGCGTAACAGAATTCGTCTGCTGGTGTATTGTTTGATGTGAGCATAATATTTTCGCCGCTGATACCGGCCTTTTCTGCAATTACAAGTTCCGGAAGAGAACTGCAGTCCGCTCCAAATCCCTCTTCGCTAAGAAGCTTAACAAGGTATGGATTAGGATTCGCCTTAACTGCAAAATATTCTTTAAATCCGGGAGCCCATGAAAAAGCCTTTATAAGTTTCTTTGCGTTTTCTCTAATCCCTTTTTCATCATAAATGTGAAAGGGGGTAGGATACTTCGCAGTAATTTCTTCAATTTGTTTTTTGTTGAAAGGGAGTGTTTTTGGAAGCATATGTAATCACCATCTGTAATAATTTTTAGTCTTTATTCCTTAAGACTGCAGAAGTTAGTGTCAACAAATAAAATCAGAGTTTTTGTAAAAATAGTGTAAAGTTCCCCCATCCGGCCTGTGGCCACCTTCCCCGCAGTGACGCGGGTAAGGTATAGTATACGTCACTTTAAGTAATAAAAACAATAATATTCCTTAAATCAAAATAAAAAGCCTTCCCCATATTTTCTCATGGAGAAGGTGGCCGCAGGCCGGATGGGGGGCGGAAATTTTTTAAATATTGACTAAAAATAATTGCCGGTAAAAATTGATTCATATCATTCAAAGCTGTTTCTTTAATAAATGTTTTGAGAAATAGTTAAATAATCAGGAGCTTATATGGAACTTGGAATAATCGGACTCCCTCAGACGGGGAAAAAAAGTCTCTTTCAGTTATTGACCGGGGCAAAATCTTCGGAGACAGGGGACAAAAACAGCGCCGGTGTGGCAGATATAAGGGATGCAAAGTTTGATGTACTTGTAAAAATGTACCAGCCGAAAAAAGAAGTCCCCGCGAGAATAAATCTCCAGCTGCTTCCGAAAATAGAGAGCGATTCGATCCGTGAAGGGAAAATTTTTACTGACATATCAAAGATGGACGGGCTCTGCCATGTTGTACGTGCGTTTGAAGATGATTCGGTCTATCACGCAAGCGGCACGGTTGATGCAATGCGCGATATAGATATGGTAAACTCTGAACTGATTCTTCATGACCTGATATTCATAGAGAAACGTTATGAGCGTATTGAAAACAGCCGTAAAAAAAAGGCGGACGTTAAACTCGACCAGGAGGAGGAACTTCTTGGAAGAATGAAAACTCATCTTGAGAACGACCTTCATCTCCGTACTTTTAAAATATCCGAAGAAGAGGATAAACTTATCTCAGGATATCCTTTTATAACGGCAAAAGAGATACTTATAGTGCTGAATGTCAGCGATAATAAAATCGGCGATACTGCGCTTATGGAAAAAATAAGAACAAAACTCGCACCGCTCTCGATGGACATTATGCAGGTCTCCGCAAAACTTGAAGCTGAGATATCCGCCCTTGACAGCGAAGAGGAAAAAGCGGAGTTCATGGCTGATGCCGGAATCAGGGAGCCCGCGCTCAATCAGCTCTCAGCGCTCGCAATGAAGACTCTGGGGCTTATGTCCTTTTTCACAGTGGGGAAGGATGAGGTCAGGCAGTGGCAGATCAGAAGCGGCTCAACGGCACCGGTAGCCGCAGGAGCGATACACTCTGACATCCAGAGGGGATTTATCCGTGCCGAGGTGATGAAGTACAAAGAACTCATTGAACTCGGTTCCGAGGATGAGCTTAAAAAAGCCGGAAAG
>Ga0209099_1001354_pt1 | contig 24928 bp, 23 predicted proteins | sample AD_JPNHW2_MetaG_FD_184430 | JGI IMG/M metagenome (GOLD analysis project Ga0209099, IMG submission 184430) | Active sludge microbial communities of municipal wastewater-treating anaerobic digesters from Japan - AD_JPNHW2_MetaG (SPAdes) (version 2) | ecosystem: Engineered > Bioreactor > Anaerobic... | reverse complement strand
TTTTTTTTTGCTCATTTGCTAATTTTTTTTATATTTGCAAAAAATTATTCAGATGAAATAATCCTAAAAATCTTAACCCTATGAAAAAGTTTTTCTTTCTTATTTTCTTGACTGTGTTCGCTTTATCCGGATTTAGTCAGTCTGTTCGGGTAGTGTTGAAATCGAGAGTTGATATGATCAAATTGCCATTTGACAGTATCCAGATTTTAAACCTTCGGACAGGCGAAAAATGGGTAAAACTCTACCCTGATACCATTCTGTACTCTTCAACTGTGGGAATTGATAATCCTATTATTGAAACCTCTAAATTTGGATTTGAAAACAACTATCCAAATCCGATTATTGGGGCTACAACTGTAACGCTTAATACCATCGAATCAGGATCAGTAGTGATTTCATTATTCGATATTTTGGGCAGAAAGTGCGCTGAAAATACCCTAACCTGTGAACCCGGAATCTATAAACTTACTGTTTCACCACCCAAAGAAGGGATCTATATTCTGCAAGCCAGAACCGCAAAACAAAAAACATCGATTAAGTTGATTCAATCCACACCGGGTAATCAATCCAATATGATTGACCTGGAAAGTAGTGTGGTTAATGAACCCACTTCTGAACCATCTCCTTACAAAGATGATTCGAATCATTTTGTGATTGGTGACTCTTTATCTTTTGTTTGTTGGAAAAATGGAAACACCAAATCAGGTTCCGAAAAGATTGATCATAACGGATATATCTTTTTTAATATCTTTACACCCACTACAGGAGATCTTGATATGATCGGTTATTGGGGTACTTTACCCGGCAACTTTCCTATGGAACCAATCATTACAACTGTTACAAACGTTCCTTACCAAAACTATGTGCACTTTGTGAATGATTCTTTACTAACAACTTCAAGAATTTTGACTATGTATAATACAGAATCCGGTTGGTTTTATGCTGGAGTCGGAGAAACCTGGGGGCTTTATTATATGCGTAGTACTTATGGGTTTATAATTGATATGGAATTAGGTGACCCTTTTGGGGCTTATGATGTATTTAATATTGAGTTTTATACGAATGATTTCCTTAAAATGAAATATGTTGGAAGCGTTTCAAAGAATCCACCCCCTCCTGAAGGTTCTTATGATTATTTTATCAGATTTCCGTAACCCTGTTATTTGATATATTTTTTCATAAAATAATTGAAACGGGCCCGGTAGGCTAAAGCTGCAATCACCAGTCCAATCGCTAATCCTATCCAAACACCTACGGTACCTAAGTGTAATGGAAAACCGAACAAGTAGGCCAATGGTAAACATATAACAATATAGGAAATGGCTGCGATATACATGGCTGCTTTAACATCGGCTAATCCTCTTAATGCAGATAAACCTACAATCTGTAGTCCGTCAAATATTTGGAAGAACCCTGCGACAATTAACAATTGTGCAGCAATCCTGATCACAACGGGATCAGTTGAAAAGATCATCGGAATCTGGTTTCGGAAGATAAAAAACATGGCAGCATTGAAACTCATGAGTATTACTGCCAGATGCATCGCTGCAATAGCAGCTACTTTAGTTGCCTTGTAATGGCCGCTCCCAAATTGATGGGATATCCTTATCGTTGTAGCAGAAGCGACTCCCAGAGCGAGCATAAATGTTCCTGAAGCCATCGTTAATGCGATCTGATGGGCTGCCAGATTCTCTTTGTTGATCCAACCTACCATAATGGCGCTGACACTAAACGATAAAACTTCTACCAATAGCTGTCCTGAAATAGGAAAACTGGTTTTAATAAGTCTGATACAAGCTAATTTTTGGAAATTTTCTTTGGAGAAATAGCGTCGATAGGGTTCAAAGATCGATTTCTTTTGAACTACCCAGATAAAAGCAACAGCCATGGAAATCCTGGCAATGAGTGTTCCGATACCGGCTCCAATCAATCCCATTTCAGGAAATCCGAATTTTCCGTATATCAATAGATAGTTAAAGAAAATATTCACCACATTTCCTAACAAGGTGATCCACATGGCAATTTTTGTATTTCCAATACCTTCTCCAAATTGTCGGTATGCAAAAAAAACAGCCGAAGGGAGTGCAGAAGTCATCAAAATCAAGAAATAGGGGATCGCCATCTCAACAACATCCGGAGGTTGATTCATCCATCGTAATGCGGGTGCAAGAGGCATAAATAGTACCATTAAAAGCAAACTGAGCAGGATGTTCACTAAGAGTCCATTCTGAAAAAGGACAGTGATTTTTTTGTTTTGTTTCTTTCCGAAAGCATTTCCAATAAGTGGCGTTATCCCTAGAGAGAAGCCTAAACTGAAAATGAAAATGATGATAAAAATGGAATTGGCAAAAGCGGAAGCAGCTAGTTCTGTAGTGCCCACTCGCCCAACCATGATCGTATCTGCCATACTCACTGTGACTTGCCCCAATTGGGCTAACATCACCGGATAGGCCAGTTTTAAGTTTCTTTTATAATAGGGAACTAATTTCTTGATTTTCATAGTGATTGAGGATTATAAAGCTTTTTGATAGTGGGGTAAGCAAAAACGATCATCATCACAACAGCAACACCGATATAAAAAATGGGACTCATCCGTTCGGAATCGCCAAAAATAAAAAATGCTAAAATAATCGCATAAATAGGTTCAAAGTTGATTGCTAATGTCACCGTAAATGCGGATAAAGTTTTCATTAAATGAACGATAGCCGAAAAAGGATAGGCAGTACAAACCGAGGCTAATAACAATAACCACACTAAATCCCAGCTTTTTGGAATAGGAAATGATGTAATCGGTTGATTGTTAAAGAGAATGATAATAATCACCGGAATGAGTGCTCCGATTAGTTCATAAAAAGTGAGTGACAACGGTGATTTAGTAGAGGAGAACCGTTTGTTGATCACATTAAATGTGCCCGCCAGAAAGGCAGATAAAACACCGAACACAGCTCCTTTGAGATAGCTGATTTCAAAACCTAACATCAATGATAAGGTCACTAAAACGGCAATTCCCAGTAAGATTTCAAGCCATCTCGGTTTCTGCCTGTGAAAAATGGGTTCTAAAATTCCCACAAAAAGGGTGGAAGATGCCAAACAACTTAGGGCTATCGATACGTTGGATACTTTGATAGAGTGAAAAAAGGTGATCCAATGGATCCCCACAATGATCCCAACTGCTAAATATTGAATGATCTCTTTTCGGGAAATGGCTAATGTTTGCTTTCTGAGTTTGATAAACAGAAATAAAAATGGAAGGGTGAACAGAAGTCGATAAAAAACCAGATATTCCGCTGAAAACGAGATTAACTTTCCTAGTATTCCTGTAAAACCGAAAATAAGAACAATAATGTGTAAATGTATATATTGTTCCAGATGTTTGATTTTCATAGCTATTTAATCTCGAAAGTTTCTTCCAGATCCCAAAACCCACGAATTGAAATGGGTTTTTCAAAGAACAAAATACGCTCCGGTTGAAGATTTTTAGTGTAATTTCCGGTATCCCAGGTTCCATTTCCATTGAGGTCAAAAATTACTTTAATCTTATAATTTCCTGGATCAAGATGTTCGTATGTTATCTTTTCTTTTTTTGAAATGGTATTTTGTTGAATCAACTTTTGGTTGCCATCTAGAAGTTGAATGACATAATTAATGTTTTCGTCATTCACAAGATAGTCTATCATAAGATTGCCATAATCACGTTCCGTTTTCATCGTAAATGGGATAACCAATGAATCATTGGTCGTACCATCCCATCCGAAGAAAAGGGAATCTTTGAAAATAAGGATATAACTCTCTTTTGTCTCAAAGGCGTATGGAAGCGTAAAGCTTTTTATAAATCCGCCATTCACTTGAAAACGTTCTGTAATGGTGTCATTTGTTTCTTTCCCTTTTTTGATAATAATCGTTTCAATATTCTGATTCGATTTGATTGGATATGAGAAATTTAGGGTCAACGGTTTGTATAGATCTCCACTATTGTAAGATTGAATTCCCAATTTTTGTTCTGTTTTGTTGCGGGTAGAGCGAAAGGGTGGTTTAAATGGGGAAAGGGTAAGAGTGTCGGTTATATTCCATTCTGTAAGTTTCACTTGAAGCACTACAGAATCGGTGAAGTCTTCGTAAAAATAGTAATTTACAGTATCTAAACTGTTGTTGAGTTGCAGGTGATGATTAATATCAGGAGGATATAAAATGGTTGTTTTAATACTTTTTTCTGATTTGCAAGAAAGCTTTAAAGGGATTTTATAGGCCCCTTTTTGCAAATTGATCGGAGTTAATACTTTCTGGTTGGTATCTTTTGCATTAAAAAATGCTAAAGTGATCGTTTGATTGGTGTCGGGTGTTACCAACTCTTTTTGGAAGGCAATCCCTTCATTTTGTAAATCATAAATGAAGTTTGAATTGATATCTTTTAGAGCAAAAATTTTGTAGGTTCCCTGTTTTACATTTTTAAATTCAAAACGTCCATCATTATTGGATCTTGTGAGATATGTCGGACGCATTGTGTTTGGGAGAGAGTCAATATTTCTGTCATAAAGAAACACGAAAACCCCTTTTTCGGGTAATTCTGTTTCCGCATTTTTGATCATTCCCGATAATTGCAGTGTATCTATCTGGGCGCCTGTTGAAAAGGCATATTGATAAAAGCTTAAGACATTCCCCTCAGTATAATCTTTGATGGCATCAGCTAAAATGATGCTATATGTGGTGTTTTCTCTCAGAGTATCCTTCCATTTTATAACCAAAGATTTCCCTTTTAGCGTATAATCAGCGGTTGTTGAAAGGGGAGGAGAGAAGATGATATTTTCAAGTGGATTGTTGAGTGTAACAAATTCATTGAAAGTGATTTTGATCATTTTTTCATTGAAATTTACAACTCCGTTTTTAGGATTCTCCTTCACAGCAACGGGTGGGGTTGTGTCCTTAGGGCCACCAACCGGTGCGACTATCTTTGCACATCCCGTAATAAGTAGGGTAATTAGTATGAAGATCTTAATCCTTTCCATATTCTCGATTGAAACGCAAAAGTAACGAAAATTCTCTTATATTTGCGCTATAATTGATTAGAAATGTAATGAACAATCTATTACTCACTTTTGACTACGAACTTCCACTCGGCGGCGTAAAAAATGACTACCGTGATGCCCTTTTTGAACCTACAAATCAATTAATGGAGTGGGCAGAAACAGGAAACCTTTCTATCGTTTTTTTTGTGGATATCCTATGTTATGTTCAATGCAAAAAACTTCAAATTGATTATTTTACAGTTCCTTTTAAAAAGCAAGTACAGGAGATGATTCAAAGAGGGCACGATGTACAGCTCCATATTCATCCACATTGGCTTGATACTAAAATTCTGAATAATCATTTTGAAACCGATGCCCCTTTTTCATTAAGTGATTACCCGGATGAAGAAATTGATAACATCATTTCTCTGGCTGTTCAGGAGTTGACAAAAATAGCAAAGGAGGTAGAACCGAATTATCAATGTCTGGCTTTTCGGGCAGGAGGTTACAATTTTGGGTCAAAAATGGAATTGATCTGTCGTATTTTGTATCAACAAGGAATCCGCTTTGATTCATCAATTGCAAATGGATACTATTTTAAATCAGATACTTCTGAAGTTGATTATAGAAACTTTAACCCAATGCCTAATGGATTTGTTCCATTTTCCAAAAGTGATACATCTTCAATAAACAGATTATTTGAGATCCCTATCGCTTCCAAACCTAAGAGTTTATTTGAAATTCCTACATTTATAAAGGTTCGTTGGTTTGCTCATCGAAGTGTAAACCGGGGAATTATGATTCATACACAAAATAAATTAAATTTTTTATCAAAACTCCGCAAATTGCTCTCTTTTCGGATGTTCACTGTAGATAATCATACTTTTTCCCATTCATACTTAAATTCCATTTTGGATCATCATTTCAGAAAATACCGAAAAAATTCGGACATCTCCTGTGCTTTAATCGGGCATCCTAAAGCTATGGGAGTGTACTCTTTTGAACTCTTGACGCAGTTGGTTCAAACCATTCAAAAAGAATCACGACAAAACATTACAATAACCAATTTTACCCTGTTGTATAAACAAAATATATACAAGATATGAAAATAATTGATTTTATATATAAAGTGATCCCCAACGATCTTTTTAGAAAATTTTCTAAACGGTACTATAAAGCAATCAAGAAATGGGGTAAAAAAATGACCGAACAAGAGTTTATCCATTTTCTTCATACCAAATTGGATGTTCAGAAAGGAGATGTTGTTTTTGTTCACAGTGCTATGAGCAAGATGAATGTGGCTTTTACACCCCAAAGGATGCTGGAGCTTTTGCAAGAGGCAGTAGGTGAGGAAGGTACCCTTTTATTCCCTTGCTGGCATTATATTGGAAGAGCAGAAGATTATTTAAAACACAAAGATTCTGTTTTCGATGTTCAATATTCAAAAACCACACTAGGCTTTTTAAATCAAATAGTAAAAAACAATCCCAAATCTAAACGCAGTTTTCACCCTACCGTAAGTGTTTGTGCTATTGGAAAGTATGCTGAAGAACTTACATCCTCACATCATCTTGATCCTTATCCTTGTGGCGAGAAAAGTCCGTGGTACCTTATGTTGAAGTATCCTTCTAAAATTATTGGATTGGGAGAAAAGGTAGTAAGCCTCTCTTTTGTCCATTGTGTTGAGGATGTGATGAAAGAAAGATTTCCAATTCAGACCCTTTCAACTGAAATGCTTACGGGTAAAGTGATTACACCAACACAAGAAACTTTGATGGTGGATACTTTTTATCCATTAAAAGGGATCAAACAAAGGGATGTGGTCTCCTTTTTTAGTAAAAATATTCCAAAATTTGTAGGATATCAGTTTCGCTACAGGGGCGTAAACTACTTTAGATGTGATGCTTTAAAATTGTACCAAAAAATGGAACAATTAGCTGAAAACGGAAAAACTATTTACCAATTTTAAAGATGAAAAGAGAAATAGTCCTTACTGAAGATGGCTCATCTTCATTATATGTAGAAGAGATTCAGGAACATTTTCACTCCCATTTTGGTGCCATTCAGGAAGCACAACATATTTTTATTCAAAATGGATTTTGTGAAGAATTGAAATCAGAACCAGATCAGATCTCCATTTTAGAAATTGGATTTGGAACCGGATTGAATTGTTTTCTTACAATTTTAGAAAGTATAAAAGATAAAACTCAAGTCTATTACGAAGGAATTGAGAAGTTTCCGCTTTCTGAAGCGGAGTATAAACAGTTGAATTATGCATCTGTTCATGATCCCCACCAACAATACTTATTTGATAAACTCCATGAACTCCCCTGGGAAGTACCCGTAACTATTTTACCAAACTTTAAACTTTGTAAACGGGAATGTTCATTCGAAACTACAATTTTCGATGCTAACAGGTTTGATGTAGTTTATTTTGATCCTTTTTCTCCCGATAAACAACCTGAAATGTGGGAGTTCTCTGTGATTAAAAAAGTATATGATTCAATGAAAAATAGTGCCATTTTAATGACTTACTGTACAAAGGGTGTCGTGAAAAGAACTTTTAAAGAAGTGGGTTTTAAAATTGAAAAGCTACCCGGCCCAATTGGTAAACGTGAAATTTTAAGAGCAACTAAAGTATAAAGGTTAAAATGGCAAATTCAATTCGTCATTTAAGAATCTTGAATATTAAATTTCATGAATAATTCCTCATTTTAGATATTATCTTTGTAATATTAAAAGTTCTTTGAATCTTTGGTGTATAAAAATCAATAGTTTTAAAAACAGATCATTAAAATATTAAAAGGATGAAAAGAGTATTTGTAACATTGGCCATTTTATTATTTGGAGAGATCCTATCTGCTCAAACATTTGTTGTTCCTAAAGATTTTGTGCTCAATAGCCCACAAGATTTTCGACAATATGAACAACAAATAGATCAATGTATTGATTATTTGTATCAAACTCCATTGAATAAGCAAGTTGCCAATCGTCAGAATGCCTCCGATTTTTTTATCAAATGGATCTACGGAACTCCCGATATTTCAGTGGTTGTTTATAAAAAGATCATTCCGTTTATCGACAATAAGCCCCTTTTTGAAATCTTTTTATGTGGATATGTTAAAAAAGATTTTGAATTGAAAACAGATAAACAAACGTATGATTGTTATCTCAATGGCCTTATCTATGTGGTCAAATTTTATGAAAAAAACAGAAAGTTTGTAAGACGAAGTGCATCTATAGAAAAGTATACCAAACTTTACAGACAAGGCAAATTGGAAGGCTATTTAAAACAAAAGTTAGAGGAAATGTAAAATCTAGTAAGAGAATTTACTACCTCCAACAAATTCTCTCAGAATAGAGGTTCCGGGGATTAGTTCGTCTGGGATAGGCTTAAAATAGGATAGAAAATTCAATAATCTTGCTGCTTCGGCATATTCGGGAGATGTTTCCGGAACTTCCAATAATATCGGTAAAGCATAAGGTTTAAGCACTCCTAGTTCGTAGACCAGAGAAGTGTTGAACATCATATCTGCGTTCTCCTGAAAAGGAAAAATATTCTTTTCTTCCCCATTTCTTACACTTGGCCAACGATTTAATGTGTTAACAGCAGAATAACCACGATAATTGTAATCCCTGATAATTCTGCGGAGTAATCTATTGTCAGTTGTTGGAATTGGATTCATTTTGTCGATAGATAAGGAAGTCAATGCAGAAACAAAAATCTTGTACTTAGTACTTTCTTCAACCAATTCGGTTAACTTAGGATTTAAGCAATGGATCCCTTCAACCACTAAAATGGAGTTGGGTTGCATCTTGATTTTATGTCCAACCCATTCTTTCGAACCGCTCGTAAAGTTAAAACGAGGAATTTCAACCTCTTCACCATTAAGCAAATGGATTAAAGTGTTGTTGAATAGTTTTAAATCTATAGCTTCTAAAGCTTCAAAATCATAATTGCCATGTTCATCCAAAGGTGTATCAGCACGTTCAACGAAAAAATCATCTACAGAGATCTGAACCGGATGATAACCCAAGACACTGAGTTGAATGGAGAGTCGTTTACAAGAAGTTGTTTTTCCTGAACTGGAAGGACCGCTGATTAAAACCATTTTAGCGCCTCTTCGCATGATCTCATCTGCAGTGTTAGCCCAGATTTTTTCCTGTAATGCTTCAGTAGTAAGGATCAACTCGCCAATATCTTTTTTCTCAACCCTTTTATTTAAATCACTGATATAAGGGACTCCAATTCTTTTTCCCCAATCTTTAAATTGTTTATAAACCGTAAAGAGTTTAGGCATTTTACGTGTTTGAGGAATTGAAGTGGGTCTTTTCCGATTCGGAACTTTTAACAACAAGCCGGTTTCATAAAGCTCTAAAGAGAATAAACGAAGGTAGCCTGTTGAGGGTAACAAATGACTATAATAGTAATTTACAACGTTATCCAGTTCATAAACAGTGGTGAAAAACTTAGATTTGTCTAAGAAAATATCAAGTTCTGTATCAGTATAATTATATATTCTTTCATTAAATTCTTTTTCAGAAAGCACCTCTTTTCGGAAGAAAGGGTAGTTTGCTGCCACAATATCGTTCATCCGATGATGGATTTTTCCAACAATATCGGAATTTAAAGTAACTGGAAGGTTTTCTAACTCACAATATTTTCCACCGGAAATGGAGTGAAGTACATGAAGTACTGCTGAAGGATACAAATCATGGATCGCTTTATAGAGTACAAAAAACAACGAACGAATATACATTTCAATTCCATAGGTGCTACTCATATCGAAAAATTCTATCACACTAGGCTTGTGCACGCGATAACTTAAGCATCTTACTTTATGATTTACAAGTCCACCTAGGACAGGAAGTTCATTTTTAATGGCCATCAATTCAGCAATTTCCTTTAAAGTAGATCCATAAGGCACAACAACAGGCCCCTCAATATTCTTACAAAATACTTCAACAGTCATAGTTTTTTAAAATTAAAACGCAAAGATAATAAAAATAATGTGCCTTTTGCCTTTCGTCTTTTGCCTTTCGCCCATATAAAATATTTCTCCTATTTTTGCGTTTCTATATTTTGATAAACATTCAAACATTATATGAAAAAAATTGTTCTTTCCCTTTTGATTGTTGCTTTCTGTTCATTTTCTTTTGCACAGACGGCTAAATATAGCAATGAGTTCTTGTCACTTGGTGTTGGAGCGCGTGCTTTGTCTATGTCTAATGCCATGGTTTCCCTTACTGATGATGTAACTGCAGCGTATTGGAATCCGGCAGGATTAATCAGAATGGACAAAAAATACGAAGTTTCATTAATGCACTCAGAATATTTTGCCGGGATTGCTAAGTACGATTACGCAGGAATTGCTTACAAAATTGATGATAAATCCGCAATTGCTCTCTCATACCTCAGATTTGGGGTTGATAATATCATGAATACTACAGAATTGATTGATAATCAAGGAAATGTTGATTATAACAGAATTTCATACTTCTCAGCTGCTGATAATGCTTTTTTAGTCAGTTATTCAAGACAAATTGGAAAAGTGGAAGGTTTATCTATTGGAGCAAATGCAAAAGTGATTAGAAGATCAATTGGTGAATTTGCGGGAGCCTGGGGATTCGGTTTGGATGCCGGAATACAATATCAAAAAAAAGGATGGCAATTGGGTTTGATGGCCAGAGATGTCACATCAACTTTTAACGCATGGAATTACAATTTAACAGATGAGGTGAAAGCTGTTTTTGAAGCTACCGGAAATGAAATACCCACCAATAGTTTAGAGCTAACCCTTCCAAAATTAATTTTTGGGGGTGGTAAAACTTTTGAGTTTAAAAATGGCTGGAATGCAACTGTGGCAGCAGATTTTGATTTTACTTTCGATGGAAAAAGAAATACCCTTATAAAAAGTAACGTGGTTAGCATTGATCCACACTTGGGTTTAGAGGTTGGCTATAAGAAAATAGTAGCTGTAAGAGCAGGAGTTGGTAATTTCCAACAAATTCCTGATTTTGATGGTACTAACTACACCAGTGTTCAACTCAACTTAGGATTAGGGATAGGAATTAAGGATTTAGTTTACATAGACTACGCATTTACTGATTTGGGAAACCTTTCCATTGCACTCTATTCTCACCTTTTTTCTGTAAAAGTAGCCCTTGATAAATTTCATAAATAATAAGATATAATGATTCAAACTCCTGAATATCAACAAACAAAAGAACAAATTGCTGAAAGAATTGCTCAATATGAAGCAATGCCTCTTAAAAATTTCAATGAAAAAGAAGCCTATCGCTTTGCTTTAAGTTGTATTGACTTAACAACTTTAGAAGGGAGTGATAATAGTGCAAAGATTCAACAACTTTGTGAGAAAGCTATTACATTAAATACTGCTGCTGTATGTGTTTATCCACCTTTCATAAAACAAGCTAAAGAAATATTAAAAAATACAACTATTAAAGTAGCATCTGTTGCCGGAGCATTTCCATCCGGACAATCACCATTGTTTGTAAAATTGGCAGAAGTAGCTTATGCTGTAGAAGAAGGAGCTGATGAAATTGACATGGTTATTTCCCGCGGAAAGTTTCTGGAAGGGAATGATCAAGAAGTTTTTGATGAGATTGTTGCTATTAAAAAAGCATGTAAAAATGCACATCTAAAAGTGATCTTAGAAACAGGTGAATTATTGGACCCAAAATTGATATTTAAAGCTTCTTTTTTGGCTATGAAAGCAGGTGCAGATTTTATCAAAACTTCAACAGGGAAAATTAATATTAGCGCCACTCCGGAAGCATTTTTGGTAATGTTAGACGCTATTAACCAATACTATAATGAAACCGGAACAATGGTTGGAATGAAACCGGCCGGTGGTATTTCTGATCAGGAAACCACCCTGTTATACCTGAAAATCCTAGAAAATACACTGAATAACAAGTGGTTAAATAATCAATATTTTAGAATAGGTGCAAGTAGATTAGCTGATAAACTAATTTAATTAGATAAAAAAAAATATTTTTTTTAAGACACTCTGAATATCAAATAAATGTGTATCTTTGCAGTTCGAAAAATTCACAAAAATTTGTATAACCAATAAAAAATTAAAAGCATTATGACAAAAGCTGAAATCGTAAATGAAATTTCGAACAAAACCGGGATTGACAAACAAGCTGTTCAAAACATCGTTGAATCTTTTATGACAACCGTTAAGGGTTCGTTAGCTAAAAATGAGAACGTATATTTAAGAGGATTTGGAAGTTTTATCGTGAAAGAAAGAGCTGAAAAAACTGCTCGTAACATTTCTAAAAAGACTACCATTGTTATTCCTGCTCACAAAATACCTTCATTTAAACCTTGCAAAACTTTTGTTAACGTAGTAAAAAAAATTAAATAATTCTAAATCCTACTATTATGCCTAGCGGAAAAAAAAGAAAAAGACATAAAATGTCAACTCATAAGAGAAAAAAACGTCTAAGAAAAAATAGACATAAGAAGAAATAGTCCTCTTATGAGTTAAATATGTAAAACTAAACAGTATAATTCGTTGTACTGTTTAGTTTTTCTTATTTATAAAGTAACGCAAAGTAAGATTTATAATACACTATGTCAGAAGAACTACCAAAACCTATTAGTAAAGAATTAGTCATAACTTCAGCTGACAAGGAGATTCAGATCGCCTTGTTAGAGGATAAAAAGTTAGTCGAAATTCACAAAGAAAAATCGATAGATCAGTTTGCTGTTGGAGATATTTATTTAGGGGTTGTCAAGAAAATTAATTCGTCCGGGATGAATGCTGCCTTCGTTAATATTGGCAGTGAACGGGACGCTTTTCTTCATTACCTTGATTTGGGCAACCATGCCCGCACTATGAACGAGTTTGTGAACCAAGTGATCACAACCAATAAAAAAAGTATATCTAATTTTCCTTATCAACCTGAAATACCTAAGGTTGGGAAAATTAATGAGGTGTTAACCACCGGACAAAAAATATTGGTTCAAATTGCAAAAGAACCAATTTCTACAAAAGGAGCCACCGTTACAACTGAAATCTCATTGGCAGGTCGTTATCTCGTACTTGTCCCATTTATGGATAAAGTTACGGTATCCCAGAAAATTAAAAGCTCCGCAGAACGTAGAAGACTTAAAAATTTGGTTCAGGCGATTAGACCTAAAAAATGTGGTATTATCATCAGAACCGTTGCTAATGGAAAGAATTTAGATGAAATTACCAAAGATCTAAACCAATTGGTTGAAAAATGGAAATTGATCATTGAAAAAATACCTATTGTTACCTATCCCGCTAAAGTTGCAGCAGAACTTGATATCGCAACGTCTCTCATCAGAGATATGGTCAATGATTCCTTTGAAGCGATCCATGTGGATAACCCCATAATCTACCAAGAGATAAAACAATACCTCTCCTTAATATCTACAAACTACGCCAATATCTTAAAACTATACAAGAATCCGAAACCTTTGTTTGAAACAATGAATATTGCCAAACAAATTAAAGGCTCTTTCGGTAAAATTGTAACTATTAAAAATGGAATCTATCTTGTAATAGAACATACCGAAGCGATGCACGTTATTGACGTAAATAGCGGAAATCGTAGTAAATCAGGTAAAGATCAGGAAGAAAATGCCACCGCTGTAAATCTCGAAGCCGCAGCTGAAATTGCACGTCAATTGAGATTAAGAGATATGGGTGGAATCATTACCATTGATTTCATCGATATGAAAAAAACTACCAACAGAAATCTTCTATATCAAACGTTGGTACAACTCATGAAGAATGATAAAGCTAAACATACCATTTTGCCTGTTAATAAATTTGGATTAATCCAGATTACCAGACAAAGAGTTCGTCAGGCTACCATTATAGATACATCTGAAAACTGCCCTTCCTGTAGTGGAACCGGTAAAGTGAAAGCATCCATTCTGATTGAAGAAGAGATTCAAAATATGATTGAATACCTTATTGAAAAGCAAGTGGAGAAGAGTTTTTCTATTACTGTACATCCTATGGTTTATGCTTACCTAACCAAAGGCCTTTTCTCTAAACAAGTGAAATGGTCATTGAAATATAAACAATGGATTAGAATTGCTCCTAATCAAAGTCATCACCTTTTGGAATTTAAGTTTTTTAATAAAGATAAAGAACAGATCATCTTCTGGACCAAACCCAACACAGAAGAGTGATTTTGACCAATTTTAAATAAATTTCGGGATGATTCAACCGATTGACAGAATATATAAATTTTGTGCTTATCAGGATCGATCTGTTTATGAAACCAGATTGAAAATCAGAAGTTTGAAAAATCCGGAAATTAATGAAAATCAACTTATTGAGAGACTTATTGCCGATAAATTCCTGGATGATATACGTTTTACCGAAAACTTTATTCAAGGTAAAATGAATGCAAAAGGGTGGGGGATTGCTAAAATAAAACAAGGCTTATTCCAAAAAGGGGTTCCGGAACTCATTATTAAAGAGGCTTTGCAAGAGATTGATGAAACAAAATACATAGATAATCTGAGAAAAGAACTTGTTAAGTGGAAAAAAGTGAACGATTTGAATCCACAAACAAAACCAAAATTGATCCGGTTTTTATTCTCTAAAGGGTATTCTTACGATCAAATCATAAATGAAATTGAATAAATAATGATACAGCTAGAACAAACAAAAGATTTACAAACCAGACTCAGTGAGCTAAGGAGGTGTCTTTGACATTGATGGTCGCATCAATGTAATTAAACAAAAAGAGGAGATCACTCATACTGCTGATTTTTGGAACGATCCAAAGGGAGCTGAAAAACTTCTAAGAGAGATTAGTGAAATTAAATCCTGGGTAACTGAATATAATGATGCTGCCCAATTAGTCGATGATTTAATTATCCTATTTGATTTTTTTACCGAAGGGGAAGCAACCGAAGAGGAAACTGATAAAGCCTATAAAACTGCATCTCATGCCATTGAAAAATTGGAATTTAGAAATATGATGTCTGAAGAGGAGGATCCTTTAGGCGTAGTTCTAACTATAAATTCCGGTGCCGGTGGTACTGAAAGTTGCGATTGGGCTGAAATGCTACTCAGAATGTATATTCGATGGGCAGAACGAAACAAGTTTTCTATCAAAGTTTTAGATCAACAAGAGGGTGATGTTGCCGGAATTAAACAGGCAACCATCGAATTAGATGGTCCTTATGGCTACGGATACTTGAAAAGTGAAAATGGCGTTCACCGGTTAGTGCGTTTATCTCCTTTTGATTCAGCTAATAGAAGACACACTTCTTTTGCATCTGTGTACGCATATCCGATCATCAATGAGGATATTATTATAGATGTGAATCCTGCTGATATCTCCTGGGATACATACAGATCAAGTGGTCCGGGTGGTCAAAATGTAAATAAAGTAGAAACTGCGGTTCGTTTACATCATCAACCTTCAGGAATCATTGTAGAATGTCAGGAGACACGCTCTCAACTTCAAAATCGTGAAAAAGCGATGCAAATGCTGAAATCACAGTTGTATCAACGTGAATTGGAGAAAAAACGGGAGAAATTATCACAAATTGAAAGTACCAAAAAGAGAATCGAATGGGGCTCTCAAATTCGTAGTTATGTGATGCACCCTTATAAAATGGTGAAAGACTTACGAACAGGCTGTGAAACATCCAATGTTAATGCTGTTATGGATGGCGATTTGGATGATTTTATTAAAGCCTATTTGATGGAAAACTAATCTGTAGTTGTTTTAAAACCTTGAGCTTGTAATTCAATTTGACAATTATCATTGGTAATCAGATTTTTCCCCGCACTTTCTGCTGTCATATATCCAATTACTGATATATTTTCAATCTTTTTAACCTTTTCATAATCATCTTGTTTGATAGTGAAAAGAAGTTCATAATCCTCACCTCCATTTAGAGCAATCGTGGTAGCCACAATTTTAAGTTCTTTAAGCGTTTCAAAAGTAACATGATCAATTGGCAACTTCTCCTCGTAAATAGTACAACCCACTTTGGAATTTCTGCAAATATGAAGTAACCCATTGGCTAATCCATCTTTCACATTGATCATGGATGTTGGAATCACCTCATTGTTTTTTAATTCCTGGATGATATCAAGTCGTGGTTCAGGTTTTAATTGTCTTTCCAGGATATATTCATATCCCGCCAAATCAGGTTGTTGATTAGGATTTACAGCAAAGACTTGTTTTTCTCTTTCCAGAAGTAAAAGTCCGGTGTATGCTGCCCCTAAATCTCCTGATATACAAATGATCTCATTTTCTTTAGCCCCATCCCTTTTTATAAGATCTGTTTCATTGCAACTTCCAATTACTGTAGTGGCTATTGTAAGTCCAGTAGTAGATGAAGTGACATCTAATCCGATTAAGTCGATATTATAACGTTCACAACAGTATTTAACGCCTGAAGTAAACTCTTCAAGAGCTTCAACAGAAAAACGATTAGAAACAGCAACGTTAACTCTAAGTTGAGAAGGGATTCCATTCATAGCCAATATGTCAGAACAGGCTGCTGTTACGATTTTGTATCCTAAATGTTTTAATGGGAAATAGCCTAAGTCAAAGTGAACATGCTCTACAAATAGCTGAGATGCAACCACTGTAAGCTTGTTTTCGAAGGAAATTACAGATCCATCGTTTTCTATTCCATATTTTGAGGAGGGGTTATGTAATGAAAAAAAATCACCTAAATAATTGATTAAAGACACTTTACCAAAGTCTGAAACTTCAGAACGACCACTGTTTTCTAGCATAATGTTAATATTTTTTTGATACTGCAAAGATACTAATTAATAAGCTAATAAGCTAATGTGCTAATCGGGCTAAAGGCGAAAATTAAGTAAGAAGTAAAAAGTAAAAAATAAGAAGTAAAAAGTAAAACCCAAAACCCAAAACCCAATAACTGATAACTGATAGCTTACAGCTGATAGCTTACAGCTCTATGGCCTTTTTCTCCAAATGGTTTTGGCAGTTGCGCAAGGTTTAAGATCTTTTTCTGTGCAAATAGTATGTAAGAATGTGTTTTCCTCTTCAGTAGGTTGGGAAGTTGATAAAATAGTGTCGCCATACATCGATTCTGCAATGAACCTACCATCAATAGAATACAAATAATAATTATCGAAAATTTCATCAGAAACAGACTCAATGAGCCATTGTAAGTATTTGATATTATTCACATGATGATATATATCTACGTCGAACATATTTACATCAATTTTTTTAGCATTATGAGCTGCTTGAATTGGGAGTATCTTCTTCGTTATATCATGATCTAAACACAAATCGGATGAGGTTCCCCAATCCTCTCTAATGGAATCGAAAACAGGAACAGGTCTCCTTTTTTCAATATCAAAAAACACCCAAAGACCTTTAGATCTACCAATAATATTCATTTTTTCATCAAAAATCAAATTTTCACGATGACCTTTGATCATAGAAAACTCTGACATCCAGGTACGAATTGTGATTTTCTCTTTGTATTTTGGGTAGCGATCCATTGTTAGGATTCCTGATAACAATACCCATCCAATATTTTGATTTTGAAGAGTATATAGTCCTTGATTAATAGATTCGCAATGATCAGCTGCCGTTTCTTCGAGTAGAGTAAGTAGTGTTGTAGATGAGGCTTCTCCAAATTTATTCATTTCAAAATAGCGAAGTTCAAATTGTTGGTCGAAATAGTTTTCCATGTTCTGTTTGTTTGATTTTATAAAACGTTTTATTTAATGAATTATTTTTAACAGTTTAATTTTATTTTTTAATTGAAGAGCCCATTTTTTTTATTAATTTTGTGAATAAATAAACTAAAATTTAAGAAGAAATGAAACCAAGAATATTGCTCAGTTTAACATTATTTATACTAGTTTTTGTTTTGCAGGGAATTGCTCAGAATAAATCAACAGTCGAGTATATTAGGAGAGATGATACTGTTTCATTAAAAATGGATATTTATCAACCGGATGCTTTAATAAACAATAGAACATGCATATTATTTGTACATGGAGGAGCATTTTTTGTTGGAACCAGAGATTTCTCAAAATATTATGCTCCTTATTTTAAATTTTTCACAGATAACGGTTTTACAGTGGTTTCTATTGATTATCGGTTGGGACTAAAAGGACAAAAAAGGCCTTCTGTTTGGAATAGAAAACCCTTGATTCATGCGATAGATATTGCCGTTGAAGATCTATTTGAAGCCACAAAATATTTAATCATACATGCAACAGAATTAGGAATAGACACTTCCAAAATAATTCTCAATGGGGAGAGTGCAGGTGCAATAACAGTGCTTCAAGGAGATTATGAAATAAAAAATAGATTTGAGAATTCGAAATTATTACCCGCAACATTTCAGTATGCAGGTGTAATCTCTTTTGCAGGAGCTGTATACAGTACTCATGGAGCCTTAAAGTATTTAGAAAAACCGGCACCCACTTTATTCTTTCATGGGAGTAAAGATAAATTTGTTCCTTATAAGAAGATCAGACTTTTTAGAGAAGGGATTTTTGGATCGGAAGCATTAGTCAATGTTTTTATAAAGAAAGATTATTATTTTCAGTTTTATTCATTTCAAAATGTGAATCACGAAGTTGCAGTGTTTCCGCAAATAGAATATAGAGAAGAGATTCTGAAATTTATAAAAGATTGTGTATGGAATAAAAAGTCAACTCAGTTAGAGATCTATGTTGTTGATAATAAATATAGAATCAATCCTAAAATGTCACTAAAAAATTATATGAAATAGAATTTTTTATAATTTACTTTGGAAATATTTTCTTAATAAATTATTCAAGTCCTCTTTTTTAATCGGCTTTGAGATATAGTCTGAACAACCAGCATCAATAGCTTTATCGCGATCTCCTGAAAGACCAAAAGCTGTTTGCGCAATAATCACAACATCGCTGTTAAATTCCCGAATTGCTTTTGTTGCATTAAACCCATTCATTACAGGCATCTGAATATCCATCATGATGAGGTCAAGATCAGGATTATTACGACACATCTCAACTGCTTTTTCACCATTGGTAGCCACAATGATAGCTTTAGAGTTAGGCTTTAAATAGGTAGATAATAACAATGCAGAAGTGTTATCATCTTCAGCAATCAAAACTTTAAGATCTTGAATATTTGCAACATTTAAAGCACTTGGATTAACTGTTTTTTCCTGAATTTCTTTATATTTATCAAAATCGAATGGTAAAGTAAAAATGAATGAAGTACCGATTCCAATTTCACTATTGACTTGAATAGTTCCTCCCAACATATCTAAATAGGATTTAGCAATCACTAAGTCCAAACCTCTACTTTCGTGAGATTTTTCTAAGAAAGGTTCATTTTCAAAGCGATTGAAAAGTGAACTTAATTTTTCTTTAGGAATTCCGGCGCCGGTATCAGTAATAGTAAATTCTAAGGTATTGTTTTTTTCCATTATTCTTAATTCAACACCACCTTGAGATGTATTTAGAATAGCGTGTTTCAGAATATAGTATAAAATGGCATTTACCTTTTCCTGGTCTGACTTAATGGATTGACTTTTTAATGTATTAATCCCGAAAAACTTTAAAATAATCCCTTTTTGATGAATAGCGGGTAAAAATTTATCATAAATATTTTGAAGTAAATCTTTAATGTTGAATGAAGTAGTTAATGTTTTTATTAAGCCTGCTTCAATTTTAGAAATGTGAATAATTTCGTTAATGATTTCCAACATGGTAGCACCACTATTTTCAATTATAGTGATATAATCGAGTTGTTCTTTTTCAGATAAATTGGGATCTTTTAGTAAATCAGCAAATCCGAGAATTCCATTCATTGGCGTTCTAATGTCATGGCTCATATTAGCAATAAAGGCTGATTTAGCACGATTACTTTCTTCAGCTTTTTCTTTTTTTCTAATCAACTCAGCTTCAACTGTTTTTTGTTCTGTGATATCTCGAAATTCAACTGTTCTAACGGGCACTCCTTTATACATCACATTTTTTCCTTGAATTCTAACCGGAAAAGATTCTCCATTTTTACGGATACCCATCACCTCATACGCTTTCTCGTTCTTATTTTTAATTTTTTCCTGAACATAATCCCGGTAATCAGGATCAATAAAATTAATGATATCTATTCCAATGATTTCTTCACGTTTGTATCCGAAAACTTCAGTTAATCCTTGATTGCATTCGATAATGATACAATTATTTTGAATCGCAATACCTCCAAAGGAAGCATCATGTAAAGCTTTAAATCTTTGTTCACTTTCTGCTAAGTCAGTATTGATTTTTTCAATTTCAATAATCTGTTTATTTAATTGAAGGTTTCTATAAGCTTTTTCTGAAAGCTCATTAGCAATAGTGAAGAATAATTTGGCAATATTTTCGAATTCGTATATGGTAACAACAGGAGCTTTTAAATAGGCGTGTAAAAATTCGGTTTTTTCAATACTTGATCTTTCAGCATAGCCTTCAATTTGATTAATATCATAAGATATACTACGAACTTGTCCCATTTGCCAAATCGCAATAGGAGTATCATCGATACTAATATATGCAGTTTCAAACCAATAACCACTTAAAGAACAGGGAGAAACCATGGTGTTATTCAAATCTTTCTCTTCTTTGTTGAATTGATCATAAGCAAAACAAGCAGGTGATCCTTTAGGTGTTTTTTCTAAAATAAGTTTACATAAAGGAGTAAAACTACTTGGCCTTGTGAGCATATTCCCATCAAGATCCATAATAACAGAGGATACTTTGTTAGCTGCAGAAAAAAGATCTTGTAATTTTTGAATCTCTTCTTTGTCAAATAAATCAAAAAAATGGATATCTTCCTTCTTTTCAATTTTCTTTCTTAAGGGTTGTTCAACATGTTCCATATAATCCTCCTTTTATTAAAGTTTTATTTAGCGTATGCTCATTCAGTAAACGAAGATCGTTTATTTATTATCATGATACAAAGATATTAAATATTTTCATAAACTCTTTCAATTTAATTAAAAAAATGACGAATTAGCATTATTGAATGTCAAAATGATGCGAAAAATGCCATTTTTTGATCAATTTCATTTAATTTTTATTAATGGGAGTTGCAAGTAAATCAATATTTTTAAAGTTTTGAAGCGTTCCACTGAGCCAATTTGATTCATCGTTCGGTGTTAAAATGATCGGCATCCTTTTTTTAGAGTTGTGGATGATACTCATCAGCTCATTGGCTTCAGTCGTGAGAATTGTATAAGTATTTTTAACTTCTCCTGAATTTGGATCAACCCATTGATTGTACAATCCTGCAAATGAAAAAAGGGAATCATCCGGTAAACAGATTCTGTATTTCTGTTTTTCTTTCCCTTTTGGATCTAACCATTGCCATTCGAAAAATGCATCAGCAGGAATTAGACAACGGTTTTGTAATACATACTTGAAAGATGGCTTTTCGTGAATTGTTTCCAATCGTGCATTTAAGGTGTTCTTTTGAATCTCATCATTTTTTGCCCAAGGTGGAATCAATCCCCATTGAAACATCTGAATTCTGGAAGGCTCTTTGGCCGTAATAATTGGAGTATTAGGAAACTGAAATGCACTGTAAATGGATGGCTTAAAGTGAGCTTCACCATCAAAAGTTGCATTAAAACGATGCTTTAACTCAGTCGCATCTTTTGAAATTTGCATAAAAAAACACATACTAACAACGAATTATAATGATATCTGATAACTTGGTTGTATATCTTGGAGATAACTTTTCCTGTTTCATCTTCCAGACCCTTTTTTGATCCTGAGCTGCCAGTTTTACTTTTTGTTGGCCGTAAGAAGCATTGATTTTATCGATTGCTTCCATTAATGGAATGTGATTCTCATTACGATTTTCAAAAAGAGCCAACTGTTGGGTGTCCTCAGGGGTAAAATCCATGACAATTACACCAGCTTTTTTATAGTGATACCCTTTTTTAAAGATTTTTTGTAATCCTAAGTTAGCAAATTTAGCCAATTCAATACCGGAATTGGTTGGAAATGGAAGCTTTACAACAATGTTCCTACTGTACTGTTGCAAATCTTTTCGATGCCAGTTGGTATGAACAAAAACCATAATTGAATTACAACAAGAATGTTGCTGTCTGAGCTTTTCACCGCAAGATACGGCAAACGTAGTAACCCGTTCAGATAGATCCTGAAATTCGGTGTAGTTTTTCTCAAATGTTCGTGTGGTGGCAATGTTTTTTTTGGGTTGAACGGTCTCCATATCAAGAATGGGTATTCCACTAAGATCTTTTTGCAATCGAACCCCCACAATAGCCATGTGCTTTTGAACCCAAAAAGGATCCATCTTAATGAAATCGTATGCTGTTTTTATCCCTTTATTTTGTAGACGTTTGGTGTGTTGTCTTCCAATTCCCCAAACATCTTCCACTTTTAGCCATTTTAAAGCCTTATCTCTTTTTTCATCTGAGTCAATGATATATACATTACCTGTTTGTTCCGGAAATTTCTTGGCAATTTTATTGGCCACCTTAGCTAATGATTTTGTGGGAGCAATCCCAACACTTACAGGTATTCCGGTCCATTTTAAGATCTTTGTTCGCATCGATTTTCCATGCACGTAGAGATCAAATCGTTCAAAATTTTTAAGTTTTAAAAAAGCTTCATCAATACTATAAATCTCCATTTCTGGACTATATTCCTCCAATATGGTCATCACCCGATGACTCATATCTCCGTAAAGAGCGAAATTGGCAGAAAAGACCTGAATGTTATGTTCCTTGAAAAGAGCATCATTTTCGAACGCGGGCGCTCCCATCGGAACACCTAGAGCTTTAGCTTCATTACTTCGGGCAATCACACACCCGTCATTATTCGAAAGCACAACGATGGGAACCCCATTTAGATCGGGACGAAAAACCCTTTCACAGGACGCGTAAAAGTTGTTGCAATCGATTAAAGCAAACATTATAAAGGTTTTTTAATAATGTAAGTCACAATTCCCCAAATGGTCAGATTATTTCCTTCTTCGATTTTTATAGGTTTATAAGCTTCATTTTCCGGCATCAACCAGAGCTCTTTTTTTGTGATTTTAATCCTTTTGAGGGTAAACTCACCATCTAAGTAGCAAACTGCAATTTTCCCATCACCCGCTTCAATACTTTTATCGATAACCAATAAATCACCGTCATTGATCCCCGCATTCTTCATCGATTCCCCTTTCACTCTGCCATAATAGGTCGCTGAGGGGTGCTCAATCAATTGTTTATTCAAATCAATAGATAAATCAACAAAATCTAAGGCTGGGGATGGAAATCCTGCACTGATCTGAAAGGGGAGAAATGGTAACTCCATATCGGTTTCTGTATCCACCGAAAAAATTTCCAATTCTTTACCTTGATGTAAATTTAATAATGGCATAGTAATTCAGCAATTTAGATGTTCTTGGATCGATTCCGATCGCTATGCAAATATATGATAAAATATTCTATATTTCCCCAATTTTGGAAATACAATAAAACCGCAAAGGACACAGAGAATGATCCACCGCAAAGGACACAGAGAATGATCCACCGCAAAGGACACAGAGAATGATCCACCGCAGAGGACGCAGAGAATGATCCACCGCAGAGGACGCAGAGAAATTTTAACCGCAAAGGACACAGAGAGATTTTAACCACAAAGGACACAGAGAGATTTTTAACCGCAGAGGACACAGAGAAATTTTACATCAATATTTCTAACTGAGCACACGAGCAATCGAGCACACGAGCAATCGAGCAATCGAGCACACGAGCAATCGAGCACACGAGCAATCGAGCAATCGAGCACACGAGCAATCGAGCAATCGAGCACACGAGCAATCGAGCAATCGAGCACACGAGCACACGAGCAATCGAGCAATCATTTTTTAGGTTTCTTCCCCATGAAGAAAATTAGTTCCCCACCATTCATAATTTCAGAATGTTTAATGAAAGAACTTTCCAAAACTTTTCCATTCAGCGTTATCTTTTGGATGTAAACATTCTGATCCGATTGATTGATCGTTTTAATTATAAATGTTTTTCCATTTTCTAAATGAAGTTCAGCATTTATAACCGAAGGGGACCCAAAATAATAAAAATCACTGCCAGGACAAACAGGGTAAAATCCGATGGCATTAAATACATACCAAGCACTCATTTGACCCATATCATCATTTCCACTCAATCCGGATGGACCTGTATGGTACATTCTTTTTAATATCATCCTTACTTTATCTTGCGTTTTCCATGGGGCATCTGTAAAATGATACAAAAATGGAGACTGATGAGAAGGTTCATTTCCATGAACATAATTTCCAATGATCCCATCTCTTGTGACATCTTCAGTATCCTCAAAGTATCGATCCGGTAATTCCATTAAAAATAGAGAATCCAAATACCGTTCCATTTTCTTCTTGCCACCCATCAAAGTCACTAATTGAGGGACATTATGAGGTACATAAAGGGAATAGTTCCAGGCATTTCCTTCTATAAATCCTTGTCCATGAGTGTTTAAAGGGTCAAATGGGGTCACGAAAGTGCCATCCATGTTTTTGGGACGAACAAAACCGGAGGAAGGATCAAAAATATGGGTAAAATTTTGTGCTCTTTTAGCGTAAATATTGTAAATGGAATCTTGTTGAATTGATTTTGCAAATTGAGCAATACACCAATCATCATAAGCAAATTCCAAGGTTTTAGAAGCTGAGTTGGAACTTTTATTTTCCGGAACAAAACCTAGATCCATATAATATCCGAGTCCATCATATTTTCGGTTTTGAGAAGTCAAGATACAGGCCTCCAAAGCCAGTTTTGGGTCAAAATTACGAATCCCTTTTACGTAAGCATCAGCAATCACAGAAACACTATGATACCCAATCATGCACCAGTTTTCATTAGCGTAATGGGACCAAAT
>Ga0209099_1001349_pt1 | contig 24964 bp, 20 predicted proteins | sample AD_JPNHW2_MetaG_FD_184430 | JGI IMG/M metagenome (GOLD analysis project Ga0209099, IMG submission 184430) | Active sludge microbial communities of municipal wastewater-treating anaerobic digesters from Japan - AD_JPNHW2_MetaG (SPAdes) (version 2) | ecosystem: Engineered > Bioreactor > Anaerobic... | reverse complement strand
ACGTTTGTTAAAAACGTAGAGTTGATATATGAAGATAATGCAATGTGAAAAGTAAATAGGAATGAGAGTAAATACATTCTTCTAATTTTTAGTTTATGACTATCCATTTTTAAGATTTAGTTAAATACTTAATAATACAGGGATAACAATTGGCCTCTTTGCAGTTTTTTGGAATAAAAACTTTGAGATGTTATCTCCTAGGGCTGTTTTTATGCTATCGAAGTTAATAGGATTTCTTCCAAGAGCTTCGTCTTCAATCGTTTTCTTGATTATTAGACGGACTTGGTGTAGTAACTCCTGGTTCTCTTTAAGATATATAAAACCTCGAGAAATGATGTCGGGAGATTTTCTAAGTTTGCCAGAAGATTGATCAATCGTAGCAATTAAAACGAACATTCCATCTTTTGCTAACATAACTCGATCTCGGATAACCACGTCTTGCTCGTCTCCGATTGAAAAACCATCAACTAGCATTGGTCCTGAAGGAGCTTTCTCTTTTCTTAATATAATTTTTTGTCCTTTGTCTGCTATTTCAATAATAGAGCCATTGTCTGGGACTATGATGTTCTCTTCTGACATTCCCAAAGATGTAGCAATCTCTTTGTGTGCAACAAGCATTGAGTGGTGTCCGTGAATTGGTACAAAAAACTTAGGTTTTAACTTTCTGTGTAACCACTTAATATCTTCTTTGTTGCCGTGTCCTGTCGCGTGAACATACTCTTCGCTTGTTCTGTAACTAATTATACGAACTCCATGTCTAGTTAGATTATCTTTTAGGTGCTGAACTGATATTTCATTACCAGGGACAATAGAAGCCGAAAGAATTATAGTGTCTCCTTTCTTGATATTAAATTTCCTATGTGTTTTATTTGCAGCACGACCTAGAGCGGCGAATTCTTCTCCTTGAGCTCCAGTCATAAGAACGATAACTTTGTTAGGGGGGTAGCTGTCTGCGTCTTCAATCGGTATTATTGTTCCTTTCTTGGGCTTAAATAATCCAGCTAATTCACAAACTTCCATGTTTGTTTTAAGAGAGCGACCATCCAATGCAACTTTTTTGTTTAACGATTCAGCTATTTCAATTATTTTAACAAGTCTTGTTATATGAGAAGCAAAAGCAGCAATAATTATACGTCCTGAAATTTGTTTGATTAGATGAGCTAAGCCTTCATGCACTTTTACTTCAGGAAGAGCAAACCCATCATTTTCTACGTTGGTCGAGTCTGCCATTAAAAGAAGAACTTTTTCTTTATCAAAAAAGGCATATTCTTTTTCTTCGCTTTCGGTGGTTTTGCCATCTACTTGATCTAGTTTGTAGTCTCCAGGGTTAACAATTAATCCATAAGGTGTTTCTATGATGATACCCATTGAATCAGGCACAGTGTGAGTCACACCAAAGAATCTAATTTTCATTTCTCCAGCATAAATTACACTGTCTTTTTCAACGACATTTAATTTTAAAGCAGGTAAGTGAGAAAAATCTTCCTGTCTTTTTTTCATCATCAAGACTGTTAGATTCCTCGAATAAATAGGTGGGTTACCAATACGACTCATTACCAAAGGCACACCTCCTATGTGGTCTAGGTGGGCATGAGTGATAAAAACTCCTCGTATCTTATCTTTCCTTTCTTCTAAGTAAGTAGTGTTTGGAATAATATAGTCAATTCCTGGAGTATCTTCTGTCTTAAATTGCATTCCGGCATCAATGACTATGATGTCGTCATTGATTTCAATAGCGGTCATGTTCTTGCCGATTTCTTCAACACCCCCAAGAGGTATTATTCTGATCACATCTCTTTCAGGAGCAGGAATGGGGCTAGATTTTCTAGCACCAAAAGTTTTAGGTTGTGCCACGGAAGCTTCCATTTTTGGCTTTTTAGGCATTTTTTTACTACCGTACTGATAACTTCCTCGGCTAATTTTCTTTACTCTATTATCTGAGCTTTTATTAGCAGTATTTGCTATTGGATTTTTTTGAGTCGTTTTCTTTGTAGCTGATGGGGATTGTGGTTTGTGTAAAACACGAATGCTCCCATGCTTCTCATAAGAAAATCTATTAGAAACTCTTGTTTTAGAGTTTTGATTTTTTTTGTTTATTTCTGTCATATTTTTATTTTTTTATAAAGATTTTGTAGACCTTGTCTGTATCTGCAGACCACAAATACGAAGATAAGAATCTATCAGATGGGGTTGTAATATTTGAAAGATTTAAATTAACTAAATTGTTAGAAGTTGCATAAAGGTATAGAGGGGAATAAACCATAATTGCTGGGATATCATTTTTAAATTCATTACTTAGGTCCTCATACTTTTGCAATCGGTCTTCTCGAGACATCATCTTCTGAGCAGACTCTAGTATAGAGTCTGCTTTTTTATTGTCATAAAGTCCAATGTTTAAACCAGGGCCCATCTTTTGGGAAGAGTGCCAGTAAGAATATAAATCAGATTCATGATAAATAATTTGTCCAAAGAATAAAGCTTCATATTCTCTAGCGTGAATCAGTTGGTTTACTTGTCCAGTCTCATAAACCTTTTTAATATCTACCTCTACTCCTATTTTTAACAACTGCTCTTTTATTATTGAAACAGCCTGTTTTAATTCAGGTGCGTCTCCTGTGGTCAAAGAAAAAGATAATCTAGTTTCTGGAGAGCTTGTCGTAACGTTTTGTTTAACAGTCTTTCCGTTAACTTTCTTGGTCACTGTTTTAGTTGACTTTCCACCTTTTACCCTAATCCCGTCGTCTCCAAGTCTCCATCCAGCTTTATCCAAAGATGCGTTTATCTCTTCTATGGTTGTGGCTGTGAATTTCTCGCTGATTTCTTTGTCGAGAATCTTCTTTGGAATAGGGGAGTCTATGATTTCTCCGTAACCACTCAAGACCTTGTCGACTATTTCTTGTCTGTCGATAGCCTTATTCAAAAGCTTCACAAGTTCTTCATCTGAAAAAAGTTTATTTTTTGAGCTATTGAAGAAGATTCCGAAAACTCTAGGTAGGTTCACAGAGTTTATTTTATTTCCACCTTTTAAAATAGACGAAGCATTTTCTGGGCTAATTCCTCCAGCTTGGTCTATCGATCCACCTTGAAAAGATTTAATTAATTCTTTTTCACTGGCAAAAGAAACAATGTTTAATTTCTTGATTAATGGTTTTCCAAGAGCAAAACCATTAAATCTGACAAGCTCATATCTTTCAGACAAGCCATCACTGTTTTTTATTACCTTTCTAACTTTAAAAGGACCAGAACCGACAGCTTTAGAATTTAGGGTAGAAAGATTAAATTCTTTTGTGCTAACGTTTTTCCACAATTGAGAAGGTAAAATTCCTAAAGTGGTGTTGTCCATAAATGAAATATATGGTTGTGGAAGTCTAAACTCTATTGTCTTTTCGTCTATTTTGTTAACGATAACTCCATCCCAGCTAGACTTTTTGGGACTCTTGGTTAGAGGGTCCTTGATCTTGTCTATTGTAAAAATAATATCATCTACGGTAATATCTTTTCCATTATGAAATTCAATGCCATCTTTTAGGGTAAAAGTGTAAACTGTTCCATTTCCTGAGACATCCATTGTTTTTGCTAAATCGGGGATATAATCACCATCTGGAGTTTTTCTCATTAGTCCAGAATAAATCAAAGAAGTTAAATCTTTGTCTGCGTCTGAAAAAGCAATAACTGGGTTAACCAATGTTGGAAAACCGACAATCCCTTCGGTAATTTCTCCTCCATTCGAAGGAACATCTACTAAAAACATGCTATTAATTTTACCGATGATTCCAACAAGTGAAATAATGGCTATTAAAAGTAATCCTACAAACAATAAAAATTGTTTACTGGAAAGGGAAGATGCAGCTAATGTTAGCTCTCTTTTTTTATAAAAACGAAATTCTTTTAAAAACTTTAATATATTTTTGGTTTTACGCATAGAAAACTGTTGCCGTATCGGGAAAAGAAGCCTATTTTACAAAAATAGCAATAAAAGCAAAAACAGCAAAGAGTATCGCTATTACTATAGTAAAAATAAAGAGAAACTTTTCAAAACCACGACGTGTGTTATAAAGACCACCACCTTCGCCTCCACCAAAAGCGCCTCCGACTCCAGCTGAAGATTGTTGTAGTAAAATAGTAACTATTAAAATTATGGACAGAATTATCTGTAAATAAGGTAACATATTAGTGAAAATCGTCATATAAAAAGAGTATACTATATTTTGAGAGAATAAGCAATAAGGTGTTTGGTTAACTATATTACACTAAAGAGTGAAAAAATATCTTTTTACTAACTTAAACTCCAGGTTTGAGCGGGCTAAGATACTCTACAAAAACTGTGGATAACAGCCGAGGTCGGACCTTGTACAAGGAAAGACCTCGTACTAGGAAAGACCTCGGCTTATTAAGCAGTCTTCTTTCCCCTATGTCGGACCTAGGGGAAAACGGTTTAATTTTGAAACTACTATGGTATAATAAAAAAGTGAAAAAGGAATTCATAAAATCTAATAAAATTACAAAAGGCTTCACCCCCCACACCTACTTTTACAAAGCACGAAACGTGCGTGATGAAATCACATTGTAAAAGTGGGTGTGGAGGTTTTACCCTTATTGAACTTCTTGTAGTTATCGCTATCATCGGAATATTATCTGCTGTAGTTGTTGCTTCACTAAATAGTGCTCGGGAGAAAGGAAAGATTGCTACTATCAAATCAACTTTGAAACAATTATATAATCAAGCAGCATTGAATCAGGTAGAAAATGGTAGTTTTATAGGATCAAATGATGGAAGTCTTAACTGTACAGGAACAAATAACAACTTGGCTAAAATTGTTCAACCTCTTATTGATCAAGGTGTTGTAGCTAAATGTTTTAGTTTATACGGAACGGGGATAGACAGCCAATATGCAGGAGATGATTATCTTCGATTTGGGGCCACTGCTCTCATATACGATGCAGGAGAATTAAAAGCATGGTCAGTTGATGAAAACGGAGTAGTTAAATGGGATACTCACGGGGTTGATTTAAACGGTGCATCTGTTACTCCAGATACTAATTCTAGTATGTCTTGGACAGTGTCTAAAACTGCTTGTGCAAAAAATGGTGGACGACTCCCATCTATTGAACAATTAAGAACATTATCATATGCCTGGTATTCTGCTTCTTTAACTTATACTGGTACTGGTTCTCGTAATCCAAATCCAACATTGGGAACTTTTATAATCCCGGCAAATTATTATTGGTCTTCTACACCTGTTTTATCAAATCCAACTAATCTCTCTAACCTTCAATCTATGGTTAGTGGTAATTTGACTAATACTAATCAGTCTAATGGATACTATGCTCGTTGTGTTCGGTAAGTTTTTTAGATTTATCCTTTTGTAAGGAGGAGAGGACTTGGTCACAGATATTTTTTTGTTGAAAAATTCCGCGACCCGGCTCCTCCGACCCAGGTCGGGGTCCGCTGTTCAAGTCCTTAGTGGAGAGGACCGTGAGTACACTTCTTGACCTCGACTAAAACTTTTTCGTCAAAAAGTTTTGTCTGTGTCTAGAGCTCATCTAAAGTCAACAGTATAGGACTTGGTCACAAGTATTTTTCTGCTGAAAAATCTTGCGAATCTTACAGATTCTGTACACCTTTCGCATTTTGATTACAAAACGCTCAAGGTCTTGCGAAAGCTCCAGGTGTTCGCTTTCTCACCCGCCTCGGCCTGTCGGCCTCCGGCTTTCAAGTCCTCTCCTTAAAAAAGAGATAATAACATTATCTCTTTTTTGTACACCTTTTTGGTCACAAATAATTTCTCGCCGTCGCTCGAAATTTTCGCGACCCCGGCTCGTGGTTTCGCCTGTTGGCGAAACTATCACTCCGCCTCACAAAAGCAAAAAAGAGCAAAGAAGTTTGCTCTTTTTAAAACCATGCTTTTGTGCCCAGGAGAGGACTTGAACCTCCAAGGATTGCTCCACTAGTTCCTAAGACTAGCGCGTATACCAATTCCGCCACCTGGGCATATTACTTTGTAGAACCACTTTACTATATTAGCAGAAAATTTTTAATTTTTCCACTGAGGCCTAGGGCGGAATCGAACCGCCGTATAAGAGTTTTGCAGACTCTTGCCTTACCACTTGGCGACTAGGCCTAACGAATTAATAATTTTTGTATATGGGATATTTTTCCCGCTTTACCCCAAAGGGGCCCTACACGGATAAAAATATCTCATATACAAAAATCAATCAAGTGTTTTTATCAAAGGCTATTTTGATTGTTTGATTAATCAAATAGCTTCTTCTATACTAACCATTTATTAAAAGTTCGTCAATTTTTTGTCTGTTTTTTTCTCCTTCGTCAATTTTAACATCTAAAAATGGAACTGGGTTTATTTTTAGATTTTTCATAATTTCTTTTCGAAGTTCTCCTAGATTTCTTTTGATAAAACCATAAGCTGCTTTTTCTTTATCCTTAGGTAAAACACTAATCATGATAGTTGCTCTCTTACCATCCTCAGATATTAACACCCTAGTAACTGTAATCAGGGAAGTGTTTCCAGATTCTTTCTCAATGAAAAGAGCAGAATGCTCTTTAATCATATTTTTTATTTTTTCATTTCTAAATTCTGACATAAAATTCTTGATTACTTGTTAATACGATTTTTTATTTAATAACTAATTCAAACGCTTCTAAAACATCGCCAGAAGCAACGTCCACCCTGGTTTCAATTTGAATTCCACATTCATCTCCCTCAAATACATCCTTGGCTTTTATCTTATTGGTCTGAAGTTCTGTTATTTTTCCTGTGCCGATCTCAAAATCTCTTCGCATTATTTTAACATTACCGTGTAAGCTTATTTTACCACTTATAACCTTACCCCCAACGACGTGCCTGTCTTTTGTAGTACCAAAAGTTTTAAGGATTTTTAAGCTACCGATGACTTCTTTTACCTCTTGTCTAGGTCTTCTTTCCTCAATCAAATCTCTCAACCAGTCTATCAGTTTGTAAATGATATCAAAGGTTTCCACATTTACTTTCAAAGATTCATTTAAGTCTCTAGCGGTAGAATCTATTTTTGTATTAAACCCAACAATTATGCTGTCTTTATCAATACAAGCCATTTTTAAATCAGATTCATTAATAGCGCCAACTCCTTTACCTATAATTTTGAAAGCAATTTCTTCTTTATTTAATTTTTCAATTTCTTTTTCGATAGCATCGATAGTTCCAACAACATCTGTTTTAATAACGATTGGAATAGTTTTTATATTTTGGTCTTTTTGGCAATTAGTTGTTTTGTTATTACTGTTTTCTTCTTTAACAATTTTAATATAAGCCTCAGCTTCTTTTTTGGTATCAAAAGATTCAAAAACATTTCCTACTTCTGGCATGCTTTCGAAGCCTACAAGATGGATAGGTGATGAGAAGGTTGCTTCTTTGATTGGTTTTCCTAAGAAATTTTCTAGCATTCTTGTGCTCACTAAAGATTCTCCACAGGCTACAAACATTCCTGATCTGATAGTTCCGTCTTTTATAATACAAGTGGCACTAATTCCTCTTTTTGGATCTCTTTTTGCTTCGATAATAACACCGCTTGCGTTCAAAGATGAATTTCCTTCTAGATTTTCCATATCAGACAAAAGGATAATTAATTCCATGAGTTCATTTATTCCAGTTCCTTCTTTTGCAGATATTAAAGCAAATGGTATATTTCCACCTAATCCTTCCAAGTAGATACCTTTCTCGACTAAATCCATTTTGGTTCTATCTATATTTGCATTTGGTCTATCTATTTTATTGATTGCTACAACATAAGGAATTTTATTTTCTATGATAGTATTGTAGGCTTCCATTGTTTGAGCTTTTACTCCGTCTTCTGCAGAAACAACCAATATAGCAATATCAGCAGCTTGAGCTCCGCGACACCTCATTTTTGTAAAGGCTTCGTGACCCGGAGTATCCAAAAATGTTATTAATCTGTCGTTGTTATTTTCATCTTTGGTGCATACTTCATAAGCACTAATATGCTGAGTGATTCCTCCAGCTTCTCCGTCAACAATTTTGGTTTTCCTGATATAGTCTAAAAGCGTTGATTTACCATGATCAACGTGTCCCATCACTACCACGACAGGTGGTCTCTTTTTAATGTTATCTTTAGAAGCAGTCATAATTTTTTTTTATTATTTACTCAGAAAATAAAATTTTATCTAAGATGATTTCATCTAAGATAAATAAAATCTTATTTTCTGCTCAAATAATCTATTTTTTAGTTTTATTTAAAACGGCCTTTTCTTCTTCTGTTAATTCAAAAGTAGATTTTCCTCCAGAGATAGGTTTTGCAAAAACACTCATTCTGTCTCTCGCATAAAGGCTGGAGAGTATAACCCCATTTCCTTCATCGTTTAGAAATGCTATAGCGAAGCTTTGATTTCCACCAGCTTCTACAAAAGGGTTAAACCTTAATGTTTCAACATTTCGAATAGATTTATTTAATCTTTCATCTATAACCCCTAAGTGTTTTTCTATCTTGGATTCTGTCTCTTCTAGTGCTTGTAATTTTTTACCAGCAATTACAAGAGCCTCCTCTAAGTTTTTTGCTTTGATACCAGCGAAAATCCTTTTTAGTCTGATTTCAATAATTAATACCCACAAAAGTATTATCAACACGATTATTGAAACTATATAAAATAAGATAGTGGTACTCATAACAAGAAGAGTATATAACAATAAAGCTTTTTTTACAATCCCTAAATATGATATTATATAAAATATGAGATTAAGACCACAAAAAGATATCTACTTAGATTATGCAAGTGCTACTCCTATCGACAGGAGAGTTTTGAAAATTTTACACAAAACAGAAAAAAATTTTTACGCTAATGCCAGTACTATTTATAAAAAGGGAATAGAATCAAGTGGTGTTATTGAACGTGCTAGGTCAGAGATAGCAAAAAGATTGAACGTTCATGCTGATGAAATAATTTTTACAGGAAGTGGAACAGAGAGCGATGCTCTAGCTATAATTGGAACTATTGATTCTTTTATCAATCGTTTTCCAGGTGTTACCCCACACGTAATTACCTCAGAGATAGAACACCCTGCAGTCCTAGAGAATATCAGAAATTTAGAAAGCAAGAAAATAATAGAAGCTTCTTATATTCCAGTACTAGAAAACGGTGTAATTGATTTAAAAATTTTAAAAGAATCCCTCAAGGAAAATACCGTGTTGGTTTCTGTGATGTATGCAAACAATGAAATAGGCACTATAGAACCAATAGAAGAAATAGCAAAAATTATTAGGAGATTTAAAAAGGGAAAATCGACTTCTCAAGATCTTGCCTTGGACTCCCTTAAGGCAAGACCTTACTTAGTCGATTTTCCTCTCTTTCACACTGATGCTTGCCAGGCAATGAATTATTTGTTCACAGAAAACATAGATAAATTAGGGGTTGATTTAATGACTTTCAATAGTTCTAAGATTTATGGACCAAAAGGGATAGGTATTCTTGTTAAAAAAAGGAATATTGATATTGCTCCAATCTATAACGGAGGAGGGCAGGAGTTTGGATTCCGATCAGGTACAGAGAGTGTTTCTTTGATAAACAGCTTAAATGTTGCGCATGAGATAACTAATAAAATAAAAGAAAAAGAATCTCTTCGATTAATAAAATTAAGAAATTATGGGATAGATAAAATTTTAGGCTTATCAAAAAAATATCCTTTTGAAATTAAATTAAATGGAGACAAAGAAAACAGACTACCGAACAATATAAACATAACCATAGATGGGTTACCAAGTGAGTTAGTGGTTATAGAATTATCTGCGCTTGGTGTTTATGTTTCAGAAAAAAGTGCTTGCAAGAGCGAAGATGATAAAGGGTCATACGTAATTAAAGCGATAAATGGAAATAAGGATCAAACAATTGGATCTATTCGAATCACATTAGGAAGGCAGACGGTGAAAAGTAATTTGGATGCTTTAGTAAAAGGACTTTCCAGAATTTTGTCAAAATATAGTGAGTGGAAATAATAAACGAATAGTGATAAAATTAATTATTATGTTTTATACTTATGTATTAAAAAGTACTAAAGATAGGAATTTATATACTGGGTATACGAATGATCTAAAGAGGCGTATAAAAGAGCATAAAAGTGGATTTTCAACCTATACTAAGTATAGAGGTCCTTATGAGCTTATATACTATGAAGCCTGCCTTAATGAGTTTGATGCTAAAGCTAGAGAAATTTATCTAAAATCAGGAAGAGGAAAGTTGTTTTTAAAATCAAGATTAAAAAGGCATTTTGAAGGAATGGATCCCGTACAAAAATAACATACATTGTTTAATTTGATGAGTTTATTATTATGCACAGATAGTATATAATGTAACTATTAGTATTAATTATTTTCGTACGGGATGGATATAAACGAATTAAACAAAAAACAATTGATTTTATTAACATTGTTAATCACTTTTGTAGTCTCTATAGGTACAGGAATTGTAACTGTATCTCTAATGAAGCAAATGCCACCAACAGTTCCTCAGACGATTAATAATGTCATACAAAGAACGATAGAAAAAGTTACTACAGTTGAAGAAACTAAAGATCAAGAATCAAAATCAGGTGATACATTAAATATAAATAGTGGTAATCAGCTAGTGTCTATATTTAAGAAAATACCAAGCGTTGCGACTGGTGAAAACAGTCTAGAAGAAAAAGATAAAGAAATAGGACAAGGTGTTATTATTTCTGATGAAGGATTAATCTTAGTCAATACAAACATTATAGATAATAAAGATAAATATGAAGTTCAGTTAGGTGAAGATATGTTTAGTGTTTATACTCTTAAAAATTTTGATAATGGTTTTGCTATTTTAAAGATAGGTGAAGATAAATCTAGTCAAAAACCTGTTGAAGAAACTGCTGAAACAGAAACTCAAAATAATATCTAGACTAAATTTACTCTCTGCCACCTATTTTGCTAATCCCAGTAGTAAAATTTAAAAACGATCCCGGTAGTAAAGCAAAGCTTACTACAGGACACGATGCTTTTTAAATTTACTACGGGACTAGACCCCCGGTAGTAAAGCAAAGCTTACTATAGGGCAAGAGGGAGTATAATAATAACCGTAAGTATATAAAAATTAACTTTTAAATAAGAATATATGCCACCATTCAATAATTTTACAACTAAAGCTAAGGAGGTTATCAGGAAGTCCCATGAACTAGCCGTCGAAAGAGGACAGAATCATGTTAATTCTCTGCATCTTTTGACGGCTTTGATGGTTCAAGAAAATTCTCTCATTGTTTCTATCTTGGATAAGATGGATGTTGATACTGTCTTGCTAACTGACAATTTGGTAGAAATGATTGAGTCACCAGAGAGTCGCAATACAATTTCTCCTTCGTTTCAGATTTACCTAACTCCTGACCTAGCTCAAATTATTGAAAATTCAGCCAAAGTCGCTGTTTCCTTAAAAGATGAATTTGTATCCACCGAACATCTATTCGTTTCTTTGCTTGATACCGAAGGAGAGGCAAGAGATTTGCTTTTGAGATTTAGAATAGAAAGAAATAAGGTAATAGAAGTTTTAAAACAGCTCAGAGATGAAAACATTAATGATATGAACATCTCCAAGAAACCTAAACTTCTAGCTAAATTTACTCGCAATCTGACGGCTTTAGCCAGAGAAGACAAACTTGATCCTGTTATCGGAAGAGATACAGAGATAATGAGAATGATGCAAATTCTTTCTCGTCGAACAAAAAATAATCCTATTCTCATAGGAGAAGCAGGAACTGGTAAAACTGCAGTGGCAGAAGCTTTGGCTATTCGTATTGCAAAAAATGATGTTCCAGAGAGTCTAAAAGACAAAGAAGTTGTTTCGCTAGACCTCGGACTTCTTTTGTCTGGAACAAAATACAGAGGAGAATTCGAAGAAAGGCTAAGAGGTATAATGAAAGAAATTGAAAGGTCTAGTGGTCAGATAATTTTATTTATAGATGAAATACACACAATTGTCGGAGCTGGTTCTTCTGAAGGATCTCTAGATGCTTCTAATATGCTAAAACCAGCACTTGCAAGAGGCGAGCTTCGAGCCATTGGGGCAACAACTTTAAAAGAATATCAGAAATATATTGAAAAGGACCCAGCTCTAGCCAGAAGGTTTCAACCTGTTTACATTGATGAGCCAAATATCGAAGATGCTGTTGCAATTCTTCGAGGATTAAAAGAAAAGTATGAATTATTCCACGGGGTAAGGATTACAGATGATGCTATTTTGTCGGCAGTTAATTTGAGTGCTAGATATATAACGAATCGTTTTTTGCCAGATAAAGCAGTTGACTTGATTGACGAGGCTTCATCTTCGCTACGTTTGGCGCTTGAAAATAAACCCGAGATATTAGAAGACGCAGATCGCAAGATAATGCGTTTTGAAGTAGAAAAAGCTGCGTTAACAAAAGAAATAGAAAGAGAAAAAGGAAGCAATAATCATAAGGTAGAAAAATCTAGATTGAAAGATATCGAAAAAGAAATTGCTAATCTAAAAGAAAAAACTTATGAATTGGAATTAAAGTGGAAAAACGAGAAAGAAACTGTTGTAGAAATTAGAAACATTAAAAAAGAATTAGAATCTCTTAGATTAGAAGCTGAAAATGCTGAGATGCATGCTGACCTAGGAAGGGCAGCGGAAATTCGCTATGGACGAATTCCAGATTTACAAAATAAACTAAATCAAAAGCTTTCTCGTCTAAAAAAACTACAGAAGTCTAGAAGAATACTAAAAGAAGAAATAACGGAGGAGGATGTTGCGGCTGTTGTCTCAAGGTGGACTGGAATTCCTTTGCAAAAAATGCTCGAGGAAGAGATGGAAAAGCTAGCACACATGGAAGATGAATTGCATAAACGAGTTATAGGTCAGGATGAAGCTATTAAAAAGATTTCTGATGTTGTAAGACGCAATCGTGCTGGTATTGGAGATCCAAATAAACCAATTGGTTCATTCATATTCTTGGGACCTACAGGAGTGGGTAAGACAGAATTAACCAAAGCTTTAGCTGAGTTTATGTTTAATGATGATAAGGCTCTAGTTAGAGTAGACATGAGTGAATACGGAGAAAGACATAGTGTGTCTAAGCTTATTGGTTCTCCACCAGGATATGTTGGGTATGATGAATCTGGGAGCCTAACAGAAGCTGTAAAGCATAGACCTTATTCTGTGGTATTGTTTGATGAAGTTGAAAAAGCTCACCCTGAAGTTTTGAACGTATTATTACAAGTCTTAGACGATGGACGACTAACAGACGGCAAGGGAAGAGTAATAAATTTCAAAAACACTGTTATTATTCTAACTTCTAACCTTGGTTCACACTTAATACAAAAGATGGAATCATTAGGTTTCAGTAATAACGGGGAACGAGAAGAATACGACATGACCAAAGATAAGGTTATGGGAGCTCTAAAAGATTTCTTTAAACCTGAATTCTTAAACAGACTAGATGACGTAATTGTCTTTGATATACTTTCAAAAAAAGCGATTAGACAAATAGTTGATTTAAAAATTAAGGTCACAGAAAAGAGATTATTGGAGAAGGGTATTACAATGGAAATAACCGAAGATTCTCTCGATCATTTAGCCAAAGAAGGTTACGACCCTCATTTTGGAGCAAGGCCTCTATCTAGGTTAATCCAAGAAAAAATACTTAACCCAATAGCAATGCTCATAATTACTAAGGGAGTAAAAAAAGGAGATGTTATCTCGGTTACGGTTAAAAATGAAGAAATTTTAGTAGAAAACAAAAAGAAAAAAACTAAAGTTTCTAAAAAGACTAAGTAACATAATAATAAAAACGAAGGCAAAACCTTCGTTTTTATTATTGTGTTATGTTTGACAAAAAGCCTTAATGTGATAGATTTATGTTGAAATTGAATATTCACTCTAAAATATATAATTATGAACAAGGAACTGTTTTTAATCGGAGACCCTTTCTGTGGTACTGGGGCTCACTATTTGGATCACTGTTCTCAACAGTTGATAAAATTCTTGGGGCCGGCAAAAAAAGGGGAAATCATTGTTTATGTAAACGCAGAAGAAACCGACGCTGTTGGTCTTCCTTCTGATAAAGCGGAACACTTTTTCTCAAAGATTGGATATAGTGTTATTCCAATTGAAGAAGTGGTTAAGTCTAAGACACTATTGTTCCAACCCGAGGTCAAAGCCTTCTTTGTAGAAGGTAATGATATTTATAATCTAGTCCGTTTTCTTAAGCAAAGAGATATCTTTGATACGATTGCGAACTTGGTTATGAATGGGCAAAAGAAGTACATCGGAATCAAAGACGGAGTATTAATCGCCTGTCCATTTATTTTTCAAGGTAGTATCTCTATGACAATTCCTTGGGCAGTTGAAGGATTGAATCTGGTAGACTTTCAAATTCATCAGAATTACGAAGTAAAACCTGACGAATCTATCGCAAGATGGTTTCGTAAATTCTATGACTTGCCGCTCTGTTACCTTTCAAAAAGTAATTGGTTGAGAGTAGCAGGTGGAGAAGTGATACAGGGAGGATAGCGATAATCTAATAAATTAATAGAGGCTTGGCCTCTATTTTTTTGTATTTGAAAAAAAAGAAAAAATGTGTATACTATTGTAGTTAGTGTAAGTTTTACAATATGCGTCGGTGGCCCCAGAATAGTAAAGCTACGGGGTGCACAAATTATAGAGCAGTGTTTACAATATAAGTTTGGTTAGATGTTAGTGTAAGTTTTACAATATGCGTCGGTGGCAGAGTGGTCAATTGCATTTGACTGTAAATCAAACGCCTTCGGGCTACGGGGGTTCGAATCCCTCCCGGCGCACAAAAATAAATGAACCCAGTATGGAATACCGGGTGATTTTATTTTGTAGCTGATAGAAGGGGTTCGAATCGAGCCCTGACGAAGTCCGCGAAGCGGCCGGGGCGAGTGGGGGGGTCGAGCGAGTGAGATATTTTATGAGTGGTAACGAAATAAAATATCCACGAGAGTGACCGAATCCATCCCGGCGCACAAATAAAAACCCCAGCTTTTGATTGCCGGGTTTTTTAAAATTACTATAGGGGAAAGAAATTATAATGTTTCAACTTCAACGGTTATCTTTCCACAGGTCTTCTTCTTGATGTGGTCAGTATCTAAATGAAAATGGCTGACAATGAAGTTTTTTTTACTTGTTTTAGGAACTATGTCAGCTAGAATAAATTGAATAATATCTATTATCACAAATTCATCGGCTTCATCTTGTAGACCAAAACCGAACGGTAAAGATTTTATATCCTTAGTAATCACCTGACTACTGTCAGATTCATTCGCAATTTCTGCAATTACGTTAGCAAGATCGTCATATCCTTCTCCTGTAAATCCAAAGAAAGATAACAGTTCCTGAGCTTTCGTTTCCATTTCTTCTTAAATTTTTATGGGTTATTTTATTTAAGATTAACACTCTAACTTTATTATGTCAATAGTAGTTATTTTTCATCTTAATTGAATTGTGATAAAATAGAAGCATGTCACAGCTTTATAATAATTCAATTTTTTGGGTAGATATAGAAAAAATAAAACCAAACCCTTTTCAACCTAGAAGAGAGTTTGATGAAGAACGATTAAAGGATTTAGCCGATTCTATTCGACAGTATGGAGTGCTTCAACCCCTCGTAGTTTCAAGAATTGAAATGACCAGAGAAGATGGTGGTATGTCGGTTGAATATGAATTGATCGCAGGAGAACGCAGGTTACGTGCTTCTAAAATTGCAGGCCTAAAAGAAATTCCTGTAATTATTCGAGTGGGTGATGACAACATGGCAAAACTTGAACTCGCCATAATAGAGAACTTACAAAGAGAAGATTTAAATGCAGTAGAGAGGGCAAGAGCCTTCATGCGTCTTGTAGAAGAATTTAAATTTACTCATGCTCAGGTAGGACAAAAAGTTGGTAAAAGTCGTGAGTATGTTTCAAACACACTACGCCTATTATCACTACCGCAAGAAATCCTAGACGCATTGTCAGCAGGAAAAATTAGTGAAGGTCACACAAGACCGATTCTAATGCTAGCAGATAGACCTGAAGAGCAAAATGTATTATTCAAGGAAATAGTCTTTAAGAAGATGACTGTTCGAGATGCAGAAAAAGCTGCTAGAAGAATTGCTTACGATAGAGTTAGAAAGAAAGAGTATTTGATAGATCCAGAAATTGCTGAAATGGAAGAAAAATTGCAAGAATCTCTAGGAACCAGGGTTCATATAGAGAAAAAAGAAAACGGGGGATATATTACTATCGATTTCTTTACCAATGATGACCTGCATACCATTTTAGAGATTATTAAAAATAATGAAAATCGTAATCCAACAGAAATGTTAGACAAGTTTATTTCTAATTCTCAACCAGAACAAAAAGAAGTTGTTGATCAAGAAGAAAGTAGCGAAGAAGAAAATCTTCATCTGATAGATGACAGGACTGAAGAAGAGGTTAAAAAAACAGAAGAAGACATAGACTTGTATAATATAAAAAATTTCTCAATCTAAAATTAAACCCCACAATAAGATTGTGGGGTTTAATTTATTTACCGAAAGAAATATATTTCGAAAGTAAACTATTGTCTTTAAAATAACTGTTTATATGTTTTTTGGCGAGGTTTGTTTTTGCATACTCTAGCCATTTTTGAGATGGTTTACCATTTTTATTTGTTTTTATTTCAACGATATCGTTGGTTTTTAGAATCGTGCTTAGAGAAGAATTTTTGCCGTTCACTACTCCACTTAAGGCGTGGTCTCCGATACTTGTATGAATAGCATAGGCAAAATCAATAACACTAGCTCCTTTGGGTAAGTCAATAATATCTCCCTTGGGGGTGAAGGCAAAGATTCTATCTTCAAAAAAGTCCAAATCTATTTTGTGCTCAAAGTTTTTTCGGTAATTTTTTGATAGATTAAGTTCGTGAAGCTGGTGTGACCATTCTACTTCTTTAGATAAAGCTTTTTCAGCACTACCTTTTTCTTTGTAGGCAAAGTGAGCAGCTACTCCATTTTCCGCTCTATTGTGCATATCTTTGGTTCGTATTTGAATCTCTACAATTCCGCCTGATTCAGTGTAAATTATAGTATGAATACTTTGATACCCATTTGATTTAGGAGAAGCTATATAATCTCTAATTCTGTTCATCATAGGTCTCCATTGCCCATGTATTAATCCAAGAACCTTATAACAATCTTCTACTGTTTCAACGATTACTCTGATCGCGATAATGTCGTAGATATTGTTAATAGTTAAATCATATTTGTTTAATTTGTTCCATAGGGAATATAAATGTTTCTGACGAGAATCTATCGTTACATTTTTTATATCAGAACTTTCTATCATCTCTTCTAATCTAGTCGTGGTTTCTATCAAATACTCTTTTCCAACATCCTTTTTATTTTCTAAAGAGCTTTTAATTTTTTGATATTCTTCTGGATATGCATATTCAAAAGAGGCATCTTCTAACCTGCTTTTTAATTGTCCCATAGATAATCTATTTGCTAGGTGAGCGTATATTTCCAGGGTTTCTAAGGCGATTCTTTTTTGTTTACTTTTTTCTACGAATTCAAGTGTCTCAACATTATGCAATCTGTCAGCAAGACGAACAACTAAAGCTCGTAGATCTTTTGTTTCATAAACGAAGAATTTTCTTAAATTTTCAACGTTTTTTTCTGTTCCTTTATATCGAATATCACCTAGTTTAACAACTCTCTCTGCTAATTCTGCAACTTCACATCCTAGTAATTTAGATATATCTTCTTTTGAATATTTTGTTTCCTCTATAACGTCGTGAACAAGCCCCGTAGCTATGACAACAGGGGGTAATCCTAGTTCTGCTAAAATTTTAGCCACATTAGCTGGGTGGATAAAATACGGCTCTCCACTTTTTCTTTTTTGCCCAGCATGAGCTTTCTCAGCAAAATTGTAAGACTTTCTTATTAAGTTTTCATCTTCCATCGTTTTCTCTAATACAAGAGATAGGATGTCATCCATTTTGGGAATCATATTATTTTTTTTTAAACTTTATTATTTTTTTAAAAGTTTATATTGTTTTAGGAGTTTTTTTATTTATTTTTTTCAAGCTTGTCAGGTCGATTGTTTGGACATTTGTTATTACTACATCTCTCTGGGATAGTTTTAGTACCGAGCATCATTAATGCACCACAGAGGTGACAAATATTTCCAGTTGGTTTTGCTTTGATAGCATTTTTACAATCAGGATAGTTGCTACATGAATAGAAAATTCCAAATCTTCCACGTCTTTCCATCATTTTTCCTTTGTTACAAATAGGGCAAGTAATGTCAGTCATTTTCTTTTTTAATTCTTCCTCGTCTTGTTTTATGAATTTACATTTTGGATAACGAGAACATGAAATAAAACTACCAAATCTTCCTTCTCTGACAACTAATTTTCCACCTCCGTTTTTACCGCCCTTGTCTCCACATAGAGGACATTTTTCTCCAGTTTCTTTAGGCCCTTCAAGTTCTTTGCCATCCATTGTAAGAGCACCGTTGCAATCTGGATAATTTTTACATGAATAGAATTTTCCACCACGTGATAGTTTAACAATCATTTGCCCTCCACATCTTGGACACTTAATATCTTCGGGGGCATCTTCTATATTGGTGGCTTTTGCCAATTTATCTTTATCTTTTATGTCTTTTAGGAAAGGTCCGTAGAAATCTTTTAGAGTTTTAACATAGTCTCTTTTTCCATTAGAAATATCATCCAATTTATCTTCCATGTCAGCTGTAAAGTTGTCGCTAATGTAATTATTGAAATTATTTTCGAGAAAACTAGAAACTACATCTCCTGTGTCGGTAGGGAAGAGAGTTCGTCCTTCTTTGCGAACATAACCTCTATCTTCTAGAGTTTTGATTATGCTTGCGTATGTAGAAGGTCTACCAATGTCTCTTGATTCGAGCTCTTTGACTAGACCTGCTTCTGTGTATCTATTTGGAGGCTCAGTTGATTTCTCCGTTTCTTTAATCTCTATCAGGTCGATCACTTGTCCTTTTTTAACTTCAGGTAATATCACATCATCTCCGCTCGCACCACTATCACAAGCTAGCCATCCAGGGAATAATATCTTTGATCCGTTTGCTGTAAAATCAGGAATCTCACCTTTCTCTATATTGGCTACAATCTTTGATTTCAAAAGTTTAGCATCGGACATTTGAGAAGAAACAGCTCTTTCCCAAATAAGTCGATATAACTTTTTTTGTTCTTCAGTGGCGCCAATTGATATGTTTTCAACGTGAGTTGGTCTAATCGCTTCATGAGCTTCCTGAGCATTCTTTGATTTGGCTTTATAAAAATGCTTTTCGGCATATTCCTTACCATATTTTTTTTCAACGAGCGAAACAATTTGATTTTGTGCTTGTGTACTTAAATTCGTACTATCAGTACGCATGTAAGTTATAAGTCCGGATTCATATAGTTTCTGTGCTATTTGCATTGTCCTAGATGGAGAGAATCCAAGTCTCGTGCTGGCTGTCTGTTGGAGGGTTGAAGTCGTAAAAGGAGGTCGTGGTTGTCTTTTTTGTTCTGAAGATTTTATATCTGTAATAATCCACTTTTCTTTTTTACCAAGAGATAAAATGTTTTCAACAACTTTTTCGTCTCGGGGTTCTTCGGTACATGTGAGTTTGATTTTATCTTTGTTTAAATTAAAGATGCCTTCTATAGTCCAATATTTTTCAGGAATAAAAGCTCGGATTTCTCTTTCTCTTTCCATGATTATTCTTAAAGCAGGGGATTGGACTCTTCCTGCAGATAACCCGTATCTAACTTTTTTCCAAATAATACCGGAGAGGTCATAGCCAACTAATCTATCTAGGACACGTCTTGCTTCTTGGGCTTTGACTAGATCTAGGTCAATATCACGAGGATTTTTCAAAGCTTCGGTGACAGCATCCTTTGTAATTTCGTGGAACGCTACTCTTTTGATTTGAGCTTTTATTTTTTTATCAGTATCTAATATATCTTTCAAGTGCCAAGAAATTGCTTCTCCTTCTCGATCCGGGTCTGTAGCTAACATAATCTCATCTGATTTCTCTGCAAGAGTTTTTAATTCGTGAACAACTTTTTCTTTTCCTTTTGATATTTCGTAATTAGGAACAAAACCATTTTCTATATCAATGGCATTTTTGTTTGATTTTGGTAAATCTCTGATATGTCCAACAGAAGCTCGAACAGTGTATTCTCCATTTAGATATTTCTCTATCGTTTTAGCTTTTGAAGGTGACTCTACGATAAGTAACTTCTTAGTCATGCTACTATTAGTAACACCTTAGGCGTTTTTTTGCAAATACTGTATCTTTTACCTGTTTACAAAAATAATATAACCAAGAGGCCCATAGAGCCTTACAAGCACATTATGGTGGGACTTTTCTGTTTTTACGGGGCTGGTTTGTGAAAACTGAATGTGAAAACCAAATTTGACAAGAAATGTTTTTGTTTCAATATTCCCGAGGCCTTGCCCCGACCGAATGTCGGGACAAGGCCTCTACTGTTAATTTTCCCCTATCCCAGGGATAGGGGAAAAGGGAAGAAAGGGATGTTTGTGACTTTACCTGCATAGGCAAGACTTTTGGATTTACATATTCATACGCGATAGCGCACGAATATGTATGGTGATATAATATGTTTATGACGATAAAGCATCAAATATTAGAATTATTAAATACTAAAACGGGATACTACAAGGGGATACCTGTTAATATATTAGGTTTACCTATTTTTAAAAATAAAAATAAATATTCTGTTAGAAATGAATATTATTCATTATGCAAAGAGGGTTATATTTCTACTGAGGATAAAAATTTAGTTTTGACCAAAAAGGGCAAATCATTTTTAAAAAATGAAATTCTAAAGAAAGAAATTTTCACATCTTCTTTTTCTAAAGATGCACCCAAAAATCTATTGGTTATGTATGATATTCCTGAAGATAAAAAAACTGAAAGGGACTGGTTTAGAAGACATCTAATAAGGTTTGGATATGTTATGATTCAGCGAAGTGTTTGGGTTGGTCCATCACCATTACCGAAAGAATTCATGAACTACGTTAAGAAGATTCATCTTGTAGACAACCTCAAGACGTTCAAATTAGCTAAAGGTTATTCTGTGAAATAAATTTTATAATACCCACCCATACATATTCGTGCGCGATAGCGCACGAATATGTATGGGTGGGTAAGAATGTTATTTTTATATTTATATTTATCTAAATAAAGCTTGCATACTACGAGAAGATATTAGTGATACGGCTAATGTTTAGTTTTAAAATTGGTGTGGTATAATAAAAAAGTGAAAAAGGAATACCTAAAATCTAATAAAACTACAAAAGGATTTACCCCGATAGTAGATTTTGATGAAGTTTCGATTATATCGAAACGTTCTAAAGAACCATCATCAAAATTCACTACGGGGTTTACCCTTATCGAACTCTTAGTTGTCATTGCTATCATTGGAATACTTTCTGCTGTGGTTATTGCTTCATTAAATAGTGCAAGAGAGAAGGGGAAAGTGGCTACTATTAAATCAACCTTAAAACAACTATATAATCAAGCTGCGCTTAATCAAGTTACAACAGGTAGTTTTATTTATTCCAGCATAAATCCTAATACGTTAACCTGTACTGGATTAAAAGAAGATGGATCTATAGGTGATGCCACCACAGGTAACTTAGCCAAAATAGCTCAACCACTAATCGATCAAGGCGTCATTGTTAAATGCTTTAGCTTTTATGGAACTGGACGTACCACTAGCCCTGATGTCTACGACGGAGATGATTATCTTCGTTTTGCTGCCACTGCTCTAATATATGATGCCAATGAACTCAAAGCATGGTCAGTAGATGAAAATGGAGTAGTTAAATGGGATACACATGGAGTTAACATAGACGGAACAAATAGTTCAACAGATATCGCTATGGCATGGGAAGATATTAACAAAGTACGTGTTGCCTCAGACGCTTGTGTAAAAAACGGTGGTCGTCTTCCTTCTATTGAACAGCTTCGAACTTTATCACATGCATGGTATCAAGGATCTGATAATACAACAGTTCCTTATGGTTTTATTGCAGATAAATATTATTGGTCTTCAACCCCTGTTCCATCTTTACCTATAACTCAATCTTATGCCCATCATATAAGTATAGGTAATGTATATAACATTCCTCAAACCGGTACTTTCTATGTTCGTTGTGTTAGGTAAAAAACATGAAAAATCATTTTTTAAAATTAGATAGCGCATTCACCCCGATAGTAGATTTTGATGAAGTTTCGATTATATCGAAACGTTCTAAAGAACTGTCATCAAAATTCACTACAGGGTTTACCCCGATAGTAGATTTAGGTGAAATTCCAACCAAAGTTGGAATAAGTAAATCTTTATCACCTAAATTCACTACGGGGTTTACCCTAATCGAACTCTTAGTTGTTATTGCTATTGTCGGGGTGTTGTCTGCTGTTGTTATTTCATCGTTAAATTCCGCTAGAGAGAAAGCAAAAATAATTGCTGCAAAAAGTGAGATATCTCAGTTGATTAAAGCGATCGAAGTGGCTCGTAATGAAACCGGTAAAACTTTGTATGCTATTACCCTGGATAATTGTACTAAATGTCATGGTGCTACCGCTTATACTACGTCCTTACAAAGAATTATTACGGCAGGTGGAGGTGTTTACCAAGGAATAGAAGATATTGTAAACGATCCATGGGGTAATCCATATTTTTTAGATGAGAATGAGGGGGAAAACTGCAATGCGGACGAATTAAAAACTACTAACAATAAGGTTGTATATCATTTTAATTATATTACACAAACATGTATTCAAAACCCTACAGGTCCCGCTCCTGGGTGGATTATCACACCGTAATCTCTTTATATTTTTCTTATTTCGCTTAATTCTTCTTTGATTAATTCTTTGAGTTCCATAATAGATAAAAGGGCATTGGCTTCGGCTGTGCTCATTTTCATTTCTATTATTAGGTCATCTCTTTCCATCGGCTCACGGAGAAGATTAATAACCATGATTTCTTGTTCAGAACAATCTGCGTATTTTTCTTCGTCGCTGAGTCTTGGTTTTTCTATCGCAAAACCAAGCGCCTCGAGAATATCTTCGCTACAAGTTATCGGAGTGGCGCCTTGTTTGATCAGCCAATTGGTACCATTTGAATTAGAAGAAAAAGCTGATCCAGGGACAGCCAAGACATCTTTATTGTAATCAAGTGCAAGCCTAGCTGTTATGAGAGTTCCTGATTTTTCCTCAGCTTCAATTATTAGGACCGCCTTACTCATACCCGCCATCAACCTATTTCTTTGTGGAAAAGAATATAAGGTAGAAATAAAATCTGGTTCGAATTCAGAAATTAAACAACCGCCACTTTCTACTATTTGTTGGGCTAGAAAAATGTTTGTTCTCGGATATATTACTTTATCGTTTAGACCTGAACCAGGGAACGCAACGGTTTTTAATCCAACATCAAGAGCTGTTTTGTGTGCAATACTATCTATACCCAATGCGAGGCCGGAAACTATCACAATCGGATAACCTTTTAATCCTTTTATCAATTTTTCACATATATCTCTACCATAAGAAGTATAATTACGAGAACCAACAACGGCGAGGTATGTTAAATCAGGGTCTGGTAATTTACCTCTAATATATAATTTTTTTGGAGGTTGTGGGATTTCTAATAGCTGAGGAGGAAATTCTTCAGGTTTTAATTTTATAATATTATTGTTGATCATATGAAAAGGGTATTCCAAAGTAATCAATGTATCTATTCGTGTCATTCGTCTTCATTCGTGGATTTGTGTCGAGTTTGATTATTTACTTTTATTGTACCACTTTTAGCTCTTAATGGAATATTTTGTAAAAAATGGCCTAGGGGTTATAATGTACTTACTATGTTAGACATAAAATTTATAAGAGAAAACAAGGAAATAGTTAAAGAAGGTGCTAAGAAAAAGCATGTTGAAGTTGATATAGATAAATTATTAGAAGTAGACGAGAAAAGGATATCCCTTCTTTCTCAAGTGGAAGCACTAAGAGGGGAACAGAATAAAGTTAGTGTGTCTATGGGTGGGACGATAAGTGATGCGGAAAGACAACAACTAATTGAAGAAATGAGATTGGTTAAAGAAGATTTGAAGGTTAAAGAGGAAGAGTTGAGAGAGACAATGACGGAGTGGCAGAGGCTGATGCTTGAAGTTCCTAATGTTCCAGACATCTCTGTTCCTGATGGAGATACAGATGAGGACAATCAAGAAGTTAAAGTATGGGGAGAAAAAACAGAATTTAACTTTGAACCAAAGGACCACATAGATTTGATGCTTGCACATAAGATGGTAGATTTTGATCGCGGAATAAAAGTTCACGGCTTTCGTGGATATTTCTTAACAGGAGAAGGTGTCACTCTCTCAATGGCAATTTGGAATCATGCACTTGATTTCTTTTCTAAAAAAGGATTTGTGCCAGTTCTTCCACCTGTAATAATCAGACGAGAGACTTTTATGGGGACGGGTTATCTACCTCAAGGTGAAGAAGATTTGTATAAGACTCAAGATGGAGATTTTTTGACTGGTACAGCAGAAGTTCCACTTATGGGGTTGCATCAAGATGAAATTCTTAATATGGAAGATTTACCAAAGAAATACCTTGGATTTTCTCCATGTTATCGACGTGAAGCCGGAAGTCACTCGAAGGATGTCAAAGGATTAATTAGAGTTCACGAATTTTACAAATGGGAGCAAGTAGTTCTATGTAAAGCATCTCATAGTGAAAGTGTAAAATTCCATGAAGAGATAAATCGAAACACAGAAGAATTTATAGAATCACTTGGAATCCCTTATCACACAGTTGCAAACTGCGGGGCGGATCTCGGTATGGGCCAAGTTAAAAAATACGACATTGAGCTTTGGGTTCCAAAAGAAAA